>SAMEA104404106__coassemble_153_pt1 | contig 90745 bp, 68 predicted proteins | sample SAMEA104404106__metabat2_high_PE_007 | metagenome-assembled genome bin SAMEA104404106 (sample SAMEA104404106) | Balaenoptera acutorostrata | reverse complement strand
AAGAGGTATCACAATATATTCTAAAAACTGTGCGATAAACTACGGAGACTACAAAATAAATATAGTAGATACTCCTGGACACTCTGACTTCTCTTCAGAAGTTGAACGTGTTATGAGAACTGTTGATACAGTTATACTTCTTGTCGATGCAAGTGAAGGACCAATGCCTCAGACAAGATTCGTTCTTCAGAAATCTCTTGAATGTGGACTTAAACCAATACTGTTCATAAATAAGATAGATAAAAAAGATCAGAGAGCGGAAGAAGTTGTAGATGAAGTATTCGATTTATTCGTAGACCTTAATGCAACAGATGAACAGTGTGAATTCCCTATAATATACGGTATAGCTAAACAGGGAATAGCTAAACTTGATATGGATGATGATAGTGAAGACCTTTCTCCACTATTCAAAACAATAGTAGACCATGTAGAAGCATATCCTGATTACGATGAAGAACCACTTCAGCTTCAGATATCTTCTCTTGCATATGATGATTATATAGGTAGACTTGGTATAGGTAGAGTTTACAAAGGTACTGTTCAGAGTGGTCAGAACATATGCATATGTGGTGATTCAGAAGAAACAAGAAAAGGTAGAATAGGTAAACTTACTGTATACGAAGGATTAAAACAGGTTGAAGTTGAAGAAGCAGGAAGCGGTGAAATAGTTGTTGTATCTGGTATACCTGATATATCAATAGGTGAAACTATATGTCTTCCAGACAATCCATTACCAATGGAAATGATAAGCATAGAAGAACCTACTCTATCAATGAACTTCCTTGTAAATGATTCTCCATTTGCAGGAAAGAGCGGAAAATTTGTAACTACAAGACATCTTAAAGACAGACTTGAAAAAGAACTTGAAGTAAACGTTGGACTTAAAGTTGAACCACTTGATACTACTGACGGATACAAAGTATCTGGACGTGGAGAACTTCATCTTTCTATACTTATAGAAAACATGAGACGTGAAGGATATGAACTAGGAGTTTCTAAACCAGAAGTTCTTATGCACAAAGACGAAAACGGAAAAGTTCTTGAACCAATAGAAAGAGTTATCGTAAACTGCCCAGAAGTATACTCTGGAACAGTAATAAATGAACTTAACATGAGAAAAGGTATGATGGAATCTATGGAAATGGAAGGAGACTATGTAAAAATAGCTTTCCTTGCTCCAACAAGAGGACTTCTTGGATACAGAAGTGAATTTATCAACGTTACAAGAGGTGAAGGTACTCTAGTAAGATCATTCGAAAAATTTGAAGAGTTCAAAGGTGATATACCATCAAGAAGTAATGGTGTTCTTATAGCTCAGGGACCTGGTACTACTATGGGTTATGCACTTAATGCACTTAGTGAAAGAGCTACTATGTTCGTTGACCCAGGTGTAGAAGTTTACGAAGGTATGATAATAGCTATGAATGCAAGAAAAGACGATATGGTTGTCAATCCTTGCAAAAATAAGAAAATGTCAAACGTTCGTGCTTCAGGATCAGATGACGCTATAAAACTTACTCCTCCGAGAATATTCACTCTTGAAGAAGCTCTTGAATTTATAGAAGAAGATGAACTTGTTGAAATAACTCCAGATTCTATAAGACTTAGAAAAAGATATCTTAACGAACATGAAAGACTTCAGTACAACAAAGCAAGACAGGCAGCTAAAAACGCGGCTAAATAATCAATGTTGTATATAATATAAGATAAATTTTAAATATAAAGAGATTGTCATATTAAATAATACGACAATCTCTTTTTTTGTTTATTTTTGAGATTTACATATTTTCGTTAATATTTCTTTTTATTTTTTCTGTTTAAGGTGTCTAATAATATATAAAGTATTTAAATATTTTGAAGTCCATATAAATAATACAACTACCTTAATAATTATATGGAATATACATATAAAAATAGTTCCTGTGATTCTACTGTTAGATTTTATAAATACAAAAAAAGAACAGCATCATAAAATACTGTTCTTTTTTTATATATCAATTTATATTATATACTTTTTTATTTTTCCATTATTATATCTGTTGTAAATATGTGAATGTCTTTATCTACTCTGTTATCCTCTGTTTTCAGATATATAAGATAGTACAACAAGCCCTGATATCATAAGTATTGCTAATATTCCTATTCCAAAAATAAGCATTCATTCGCCCTCTTTCTGTTTTTTATTTTGTTATTTTTCATAACCTGTAAAGTTTATTTTAAAAATAATTTTACAAACTTTTAAAATGTCACAAATCACATTAATTTCATATTACTAAAATATGATTCATTCAATGTATTTATTATAACATATATTTTCATAAAATCTAGTTTATATTTTCTAACTTTTAATTATTTATTTTTTATTTATATCGACTATAATGTGATTTTTCTGTTAATTTAGATATTTTTATTTATTAACTGTTTTTAAAGGATATTTATATATATGTAAATGAGACTAAAATTTTATAGCTAAAATATTAAGTATAAAAAATAATATATTTAATTGATTTTATTATTTTTCGAAAAATCTGTTGACTTTATTTATTTTCTTTATTATTATATATACAATATAACTATAAATAATAAAGAAAAGCATTGAACGGGAGAAGTAAATTTATTTCGGTATACAGAGAGGAAAATCCCTGGTTGTAAGATTTTCTATATTTGAGAAGTTGAAGACTGCCCGTGAGCTTCAGTCTGAAGTTTTCCTGTTAATTATGGATTTTAGTAAGACATGACGTAAAGCTGCGTTAAAGTTTTAAGTGGATTTGCATAATCAATCTGGGTGGAACCGCGGGAATAACATCTCGTCCCTTTTTAGGGATGGGATTTTTTTATTGTTAAAATTAAGGTTTCTGTTTTATTTATCAGGTGTCCCCCTATTTTTATACAAACTAACTATCAAAGTATTTACACAATGCAATTATAATAATAAAATTTATTGCTTATGTATATTCACTTAAATTTAAAACTTATAATAATAAGGAGGTTTTTATGATTTATACAAGTACTAGAGATAACAACATAAAAATAAGTGCCTCAGAGGCTATAATAAAAGGAATCTCACCAGATGGCGGGCTTTTTGTTCCAATAGAGTTTCCCGATTTAAGTGGTAATTTAAAAGAAATCTCAGGAATGAATTATAAGGAAACTGCTCTCTTCATCTTTAAAAAATTTATACCTGAATTTACTGAAGATGAATTAAAGAAATGTATAGAAAGTGCTTATGATAGTAAATTCGACTGTGATGACGCCGTTCAGATGAAATATACAGATGATGCAGCATACCTTGAATTATTCCACGGTCCAACACTTGCTTTCAAGGATATGGCTCTTACAGTAATGCCCCACTTAATGCAGGCTTCAAAGAAAAAAACTAACTTCAAAGGTGAAATTTCCATTCTTACTGCTACTTCAGGAGATACAGGAAAAGCAGCACTTGAAGGATTTAAAAATATAGATGGAATAAAAATATCAGTATTCTTCCCTGAAGATGGTGTAAGCCCTATACAGAAACGTCAGATGAGAACTCAGGAAGGTGCCAATACTTTTGTTTCAGGAATAAGGGGTAACTTTGATGATGCTCAGAGTGGTGTTAAAAATGCCTTTGCAGATGTTGAATTCAATAAAATACTTAATGATAAGGGCATATTCCTATCTTCTGCAAATTCAATAAACCTTGGAAGACTTCTTCCACAGATAGTTTATTATTTCTACGCATACTCTCAGATGCTAAAGGAAGGAAAAATAAAGGAAAATGACAAAATAAATTTTGTTGTTCCTACTGGAAACTTCGGTGATATTCTTGCAGGATATTATGCAGAAAAAATGGGACTTCCCGTAAATAAACTTATATGTGCATCAAATGAAAACAATGTACTTTATGATTTCTTCTGTACAGGAACATATGATAAAAACAGAGATCTTATACTTACTGAATCTCCTTCAATGGATATACTTATATCAAGTAATCTTGAAAGACTTTTATTCGATATATCTGATGGAAATGGCCCTGTTGTAAAATCTCTTTTAGAAGAACTTTCAAAATACGGAAAATACACTATATCTGATGATATGAAGAAAAGACTTGCTCCGTTTGACGCATACTTTGCATCTGAAAATGAAGTAAACGAGTCTATAAAAAATGTATTCGAAAAAGAAAATTATGTAATAGATACTCATACAGCAGTTGCGTATAACTGCCTTATGAAATACAAGGAAAAAACTGCTGATACTACTCCATCAGTTGTCGTAAGTACTGCAAGTCCTTATAAATTTGCAGGAAGTGTACTTGAAGCTCTTGGATATGAAAGAAATACAGATGAATTTGAAGATATAGCAAAACTATCTGAAATATCTTCTGTTCCGGTTCCAAAGCCTATAGAAAAACTTAAAACTGCGGAAATAAGACATAAATCAGTATGTGAAAAGGACGAAATCAACAAATCTGTTGCAGAATTCCTTGGAATAAAATAATACTTATAAATATATTTCCTGTCATTTATTAACAGTCAGAATTTACATGAAAACAGGTTTAGAAATGATATAATACCTGAAAATGATATTATACCAGTCAATAGTCAGTTAATAATATTGATAGTTATTTAAAATCAATTCAAAATACACAAGAAAGTAAAGGTGATTTATCATGATAGAAGTTAAAGTTCCAGCAACAAGTGCAAATGTAGGTCCAGGGTTTGACTGTCTTGGAATAGCGTTAAACCTTTATAACAGAATAAGATTTGAAGAAATAGAAAGTGGCTATGAATTTGAAGGCTGTGAAGACCAGTTCAAAAATGAAGATAACCTTGTAGTAAAATCCATAAAATACTTTATAGATTACGTTAAACCAGCAAAGGTTCCTGGTGGATTTAAAATAATATTTGATGCTGATATACCAGTATGCAGAGGACTTGGAAGCAGTGCTGCCTGCATAGTTGCAGGTGTTTATGCAGCTGATTATTTTACAGATTCTAATCTTTCAAAGGAAGAGCTTCTTAAAATAGCAACTGACATAGAAGGTCACCCAGACAACATAGCTCCTGCTATATTCGGAAATATGACAGTATCAATACTTCACGAAAACGGAGATATCATAGTTGATCAGATAGACATATCAGATAAAATACAGTTCTGCCCTATGATACCAAACTTCAGACTTTCAACAGAAAAATCAAGAGGAGTACTTCCAAAACAGCTTGACTACAAGGACGCTGTATTCAATGTTTCAAGAGTTGCCCTTTTAATAGCTGCTCTTTCTAACAACAGATTTGAATTCCTTAAAGCAGCATGCGAAGACAAGCTTCACCAGAATTACAGAGGGTCTCTTATAGAAGGATTTGATAAAGTCGTCGATGCCTCTTATTCAAACGGTGCTTTAGGAGTATTCCTAAGCGGTGCAGGCCCTACAATAATGGCTCTTAATAACGTGGATAATGCAGACTTTGATGAAAAAATGACTCCTGTATTTGATACACTTGAAGCTGACTGGACTTTATTAAAACTTAAATGCGAAAAGAATGGTGCTTCTATAAAAGTGATAGATTAATTAAATATTTTAGGTTATAAATTTATATTTTTTACAGATTGTAAGTAATCCCTTTTTAATGTATATTATAAAATTTCACAAAAAATACTTGACTTTATTCGGATTTTTATTGTAGAATAATCAAGGTCATTAAATTAAATATAAATTTGCCAAAATTGGCTATAGATTTTTTCGTTTCTGAGATAAACGGAGTCTATAGTCTTTTTTATTGCATTAAATCAAAATATTAATATTTTTCTCATAAAATTTATATACAAAAGTAGTTATTATAAATATATGATAATAACAGTATTTATATAAATCTTGATTATTTAAATAATAAAAAGGGGGTTCTTATGACTAAACATTCAATTACTAAAAATACAAATAACGAAAATAATGATTCGGAGGTAGTTAATACTCCAAATCCTATAATTAATAGGAAAATACTTCCACTTCTTCTTTCTATGTCTATACCACCTATGATATCAATGCTTATACAGTCTCTTTATAACATAATAGACAGTATATTCGTTGCTCAGATAAGTCAGGAAGCTCTTACTGCTGTAAGTATAGCCTTTCCTCTTCAGAACCTTGTGCTTTCATTTGCGGTAGGTCTTGGTGTGGCAGTAAATGCAAATATAGCCATAAATATGGGAGCTGGAAATATTGAAAAGGCAGATCGCTATGTAGGACAGGGTATATTCCTTACTGTAATACACGCTTTAATATTCGTGTTTATAGGTCTTTTCGGACTTAAACCTTTCTTCTCTATTTTCACAGAAAGTGCCGAAGTTATGAATTATGCGATACAGTATGGATTAATAGTAATAACTTTATCTATTGGTATGCTGTTACACATTCTTTTTGAAAAAATATTCCAGGCAAATGGAAATATGATGATTCCAATGTTTCTTCAAGGATTCGGTGCAATAACAAATATCATATTGGATCCTATATTCATATTCGGACTTTTCGGATTTCCTGCAATGGGAGTTAAAGGGGCTGCAATAGCAACTATTATCGGACAGTTCTCAGCCGCATTACTTTCAATTATACTATTTATTAAAAAATCTCCTATAAAGATTAAAAAGCATCACTTTAAGCCAAATAAAAAACTTATATTTGATCTTTACAAAATAGCTCTTCCTTCTGGGATGATGATGTCAATGCCTTCAATACTTACATCTATAATAAATGGTATTCTTGCTTCAGTTTCACAGGCAAGTATAGCATTCTTCGGAATTTACTATAAATTACAGACATTTGTAAATATGCCTGTAACAGGAATGATTCAGGGTATGAGACCTATAGTAAGTTACAACTACGGTGCCGGACTTCAGAAAAGAGTTTTAGGAACAATAAAAACTGCACTTTCCTTCTCTGCTGTAATGCTTATAGGTGGTACCGTTTTATTCTGTGCAATACCAGAACAGCTTCTTTTAATGTTCAATGCTTCAAATGATCTTCTACGGATGGGTATACCAGGACTTAGAATTCTGTCTCTTGGATTTGCATTTTCATTTATAGGAATAACAATGAGCGGTGTATTTGAAGCCTTAGGAAAGGGATTATTCTCTCTTATAATTTCAATTGTAAGACAGCTTATTATAGTAGTTCCCCTTTCAATTATATTTATAAAAATTATAGGTCTTAATGGTGTTTGGATTACATTCCCTATTGCAGAATTTATAGCTGCCATAATGGCTATTATACTTTATAAAAAAATAATATCAAATAAGACTGGAAACACACAGTAAAAACATCTTTACAGTCTGTTTAAAAATACAAATAAAAAGAACACATAGCCTGCTGTTAGTGTTCTTATATCAAAAGAAGCTGTACAGTAATCATATCTGTACAGCTTTTTTAATTTATCCGTAAATTATATATCCTTCTCCATTAACCTGAAGAACAAAATTTTTTACTCCGATTCTCTTTAATTTATTGAGTATGGATTTTATACATATATCTATATAGGCATTATCAGCATCTATCCCCGTAACACTCATTGCATAAATTATATCATCATATCCTACAACAGAATTCTTCCTGCTCATGAGCAGATACAGTATCCTAAACTCATCCTTATTTAGTTCTGCGATATTATCATTGTGCATTACTGTATTTGTGGATATATTCAGGACTACATCTTTTATAACCATTATGTATCCTGTTTCTCCTATATTTTTAACTGATTTTTTTATTGCCTTATTCATAACAGGTATAAGATATTTTACTGAAAAAGGCTTCAGTATATAGCAGTATCCCTTTGAGTTTAAATATAAAACGTCATTTAAATCGTTTTTTTCGGGCAACATAAAAACAACGGGGATATTTAAAAATTTCGAAATTTCCTCGTAATATTCAAGTCCGCTTTTATATGGAAGTTCCATTGATATAAGCAGTACCTTTGGTTTTAGATTTACAACTTCTTCGGTTATACTGAGCAGATTTTCAGCTATTACAGATGTATAGCCAAATACTTCAAGATCATCTCTTATCTTTGTTGCAAAAATATAGTCATAATCCACTATAAATACATCAATAAAGCTTTCTTCTATATTTCTGCTGACTCTTAACTGATTCACAACTATGCTATTAACCATTATTTTCGCCCCCGATTATTTTGTTTAATCTGATTATATCATAGGATATAGATTTCTTGAATTGGTTAAATCGTGTAAATTTCAATATTTTCACTTTGTTTTAAATTAATTTTTTATTTATATAATTTTGATTTAATTCTATTTAATATGATATCTATTCTCTTTTATTAATTCTTTATTGTTTAAGTAGTAAAATATTGTTAGTATAGATTAATAGTATTAATACATAATTTATTATATAATTAAAAATATACTATAATTTAAAAGGGGAGGTGCTGTTTATGAGAAATGTAGAAGTTGTAGCGGCTGTAATAGAAAGAGATGGAAAGATATTCTCTACCCAGAGGGGGTATGGTTCTAATAAAGGTGGCTGGGAATTTCCAGGTGGAAAAATAGAAAAAGGTGAAACTCACAAGGATGCTCTTGTAAGAGAAATAACAGAAGAGCTTAATGCTTCTATTGCTGTTGGAGATTTACTTACAACAGTAGAGTACCAGTATCCAGATATGTCCATAACAATGCACTGTTATATGTGTGAGCTTACAGATCCTAATATAGAGCTTCTTGAACACAGTGACGCAAGATGGCTTACAATGGATAATATAGATTCTGTTGACTGGCTTCCAGCTGATATAGGTGCTGTTCAGGAATTGAAGAGGAGATTTTCTTAATTAGAGGAATATTATTTTAGATTATAAATTTTAATATGTTTTGATGATAAATAAAAAAGCGGTTAATTCCGCTTTTTTTATTTTTACTAACACAATCTATATTATATAACTATAATAAAAACCTGTTACAATAAGTCATCTCAAACTTATCATAACAGGCTTAAATTCATTTCCTATTTATTTTTCCCTTCTCTTTTTATCAAGGTATGATACAGCATTTAACGCTGCCTTCTGACCTTCCCCAGCAGACTTCATATACTGATATGGTTTACCAGCACAATCCCCAGCTGCAAAGCATCCCTCTATATTAGTTTTCATTTCCCTGTCGACTACTATATGAGGCCCTTCCGTTTCTATTCCCGGAACAAGTTCTCCTGGAGAAACACTATCCTTCATTACAAATACACCATCTACCTCAAGCTCTGAATCTTTAAGTATCAGTTTCTCAACGTGGTCCTCTCCGTATATTTCAATAGGCTTATCGTTTATAACTTCCACACCTTCTGCAAGATTTCCTGCATTTACAACCTTATCTATATTGTACATAGGTATATAGTATGTCTTTTCAGCAATCTCATTTATATAGTTTGCATCTGACTCAGCATCTATATTATGTCCTATTATTGCAACTCTTTTTCCCTTATAAAGAGGAGCATCACATGTAGCACAATATCCAACGCCTTTTCCAAGAAGTTCTTCTTCTCCCTTCATAGGCTTTGTAAATTCAACACCTGTTGCAAGTATCACAGTAGATGCCTCATACATATCCTGTCCTGACATAAGAGCAAAATAATCTCCCATTGCATATATGCTGTTTACTTTTTTATATGTTATTTCTATATCCATCCGATCCACATGCTTCTGGAACCGTTCCATAAGCTCAATTCCTGTTATATTGTGAAATCCAAGATAGTTATCTATAAGCGGTGCCTTCACAAGTTTATTACTTAAATTTTTAGCACCGAACATGATTATATTCTTATTTCTTATTTTCGCATTTATAGCAGCTGAAAGTGCTGCCGGTCCACTTCCTATTATAGCTATATCGTATCTCATAATATTAACTCCCTTCCTTTTCTGTATAAAATATATGTCCCGACAATATATCGGGACATATTTAAATTTCGGTATTTACTTTTATAATACTTCTTTTATTTTCTTTACAAGTTCTGCTTTAGGCATAAATCCTATCATTGTTTTTACTGGTTTTCCATCTTTGAATACCATTATAGTTGGTACTGATGATATTCCAAACTGCTGTGCTATTTCAAGACTTTCATCTATATCTACTTTATAGAAAACAGCTTCGTCTTTCATATCTTCTGATGCTTCAACAAATATTGGTGTAAGCATTTTACAAGGTCCACACCAAGTTGCGAAGAAATCAACTACTGCTACTCCTGATGAATTTTCTACTTTATTTCTGAATTCCGCTGTATTTATAACTTTTGCCATTTTTTATACCTCCGTATTATATAAGATCAATTTTTTAAATTTAGTTCTTTTTTATTTTATGTTATTTAATATACCCATAAAATTTTACTTCTAACATTTAATTTAAATCTTTTTTTCTTTTGACCTTATTTTTCTTCATATTTATTATGAAGCTGCTACCTTCTCCGTATTCTGACTTAACATCTATGGAGAATTCGAGGTTATTTGCCAGAACAGAGGCTATCGAAAGACCTATTCCAGATCCATCTATATCTCTGTTTCTTACATTATCACTTCTGAAAAATCTTGAGAACAGATTTGGTATATCCTCTTTCTTTATTCCTATTCCAGAATCGCTTATGGCTATGGATATTTTATTTTCATCATCTGATGATACAGAAACTTCTATAATATCCCCTTCTTCTGTATATTTAAAGGCATTGTCTATAAATATAAGTATAAGCTGATTTAATTTAGCTTTATCAGTATAAATTTCAAGCTTCTCGTCATATGTTTTAAATATGAACTCCTTATCCTGAAATTCAGCTATTTCGGCATAGTCCTCTGTTATTTCATTTATCATTTCAAATAAATTGAATTCTTCTTTATTAAGCTTTACAATTCCATCTCCCTTTGTAAGTGCTAAAAGATCATTCACCATCTTTTTAAGTCTTCTTGTTTCCTTCATGGCAGCTGCAATTGATTCAGCCTCGTCATTTATCGTACTGTCAGGCCTTCTAAGCATACCTTCAAGCTTTGATGAAACAACCGCTATCGGGGTTCTTAGTTCATGAGAAGCGTCCTGTATAAATTTGGCCTGCTCCTTCCACGCATTTTCTACTGGAATAAGCGCTTTTTTTGTAAGGTAAACAGCAATCATATATATAATCCGCAGAGAAAACATACCTATAATCATAAGTATTGTCATAAGTTGTTTTATTGAGCCCATCTCCGGATCTATATTTCTTATAATCTGAACCTTGTAATTTCCCATATTTACGGTAAGCTCTCTGAATGAATATCCATTATATACGTACTTTGAGAATCCCTCTTTTCCATGATTATCACCATCAGGAACAAGCGAATCAAAGTATTCATTATCTGTATAATATTTTATTCTTCCATCTTCATATATAAAAACCATATCCCTTGGATCATTAAGAGTTACAGCTCCGTTATATGCATCAAATCTGTCTATACTTCTTATTACATGCCTTAGCTCATTTGTAATGTCGTCATCTATATTATTATATGTTATATGTCTGAAATATAGAAAAGTTGTTCCCATAAGAATTACAAGAAAGAATGCAACAACAATCATGTTTATTTTTATAAGTCTTACTTTTGTCCTCGAAAATACATCCTTATTTATCATCGTCAAATATATATCCTACTTTTCTTTTTGTTTTAAGGTATTTATCATATCCATTTTTGCTAAGTTTCTTTCTAAGATTACTTACATAAACTTCAACTATCTCTATTGTTGCGTCTGAGTCTATTCCCCATATTCTGTCATAAATCTGCTCTTTTAAAAGTATAGAGCCTTTATTCATAACAAAATATTCAAGCAGCTTGTACTGCTTATTCTGTAGTTTGAGCTCCTCATCATTTATAAATGCCCTTTTTTCGGATGTATCTATATAAAGATCCTTAAACTGAAGCCCTGTTTTTTCTGTTATTTTCCCATTAGTCCTTAATATTGCATAAACTCTTGCAATAAGCTCCTCCATATAAAAAGGCTTTGTAAGATAGTCATTTGCTCCCTTTGTAAATGCCTCTACTTTATCATCGAGAGCTTCCTTTGCTGTAAGAATAAGTACTGGTGTATCTATTCCTTTTTCTCTCGCTCTTTTTAATACCTCCATTCCACTTATTCCAGGAAGCATTATATCTAAAACTACAAGATCGTATATTCCCTGTTCTATAAGATAAAGTGCCTCATCACCATCTTCACATCTTTCAACCTCAAACTGTTTTGAAAGTTCTGCAACTATACTGTCGAGAAGTGTTTTGTTGTCTTCAACCGCAAGTATTTTCATGGAATTCATCTCCTTCCAAATAATCTGTAAATCATAATTTTGTAATTTTATCGATTATATAAACCTATTTTAAATTCATGTTTTAAAATTATATATTTACGTATAATGTTTTTTTTTATTATATCATCTATTATATAAGACTTCCGTGCTCTCTTATAAATTCCTTTATTATCTGTGTGAGTACTTCATTCTTTTTATATCCCGCATTACTGCAAAGTCTGTCAAAGTCTTCCCATGTCTCTCTGTCTATATTCAGATAAGCCTTTTTAGTATCCTTTAACTCTAAATCTTCAATGATTATATCCTTTTCTTTTCTGGATTTTCTCCTTTTGTTTACAGTTTCCTTCACACTCAGATACCAGTCGTATACCTCGCATAATTTATCCATATCTTCCCGTGTTACATTTATTTTTCTATCTCTCTTTGGTTTAGTTTTTCTCTTTGTTGTAGCTGTTTCTGATTTAACCGAAATGCTTTTTCCCCTTGTTGTACTCTTTGTGTCTTTTGCAGCTGGGACTGCTGTCTCTGATTTGGCTTTTGTAGTTCTTACAGTCCTTTTATTTACTGATTTTGTTTCTTTTTCTGGTGTAGAATTTTCTGTCTCTTCCTTTTTTTTACTTTTTCTTTTAGGCTTTTCCTTAACTTCATCATTGCTTTTAACTATTTCCTCAGCCTTAATATCAGTTTTCTTTCTTCTTACTCTTTTTTTAGGTTCTGTTTTTTCTATTTCTTCTGTTTTACTATCTGAAGTTTCTTCTGTTTTTTTTCTTCTTCTCTTTGGTTTAACTTCTTCTTCATTTATTAAAGATTCAAAATCAACCTGTTTTACTGTATCTTCATTTTTCTTTACCGCCATAATATAATCCTTCCTATAAATCTCTTAGACCTAATAAGAATAAACTTAATATATCCGCTTATTATAATATATTATTCCCTCTCCTGGTCAATCCGATGATTTTATTTATCTTTTCATGTTTTTTAATAATTCCTTATCTTCTCTGCTTACTCTCAGTGATTCCCTGGTTTTCTGAAGAGCCTTATTATATGTGAAATCATCAAGTGTGCTTGTTTTTAAGTACTCAAGAGTTTTATACCTTAGCTTTATAAAGCATATTGATAAAAGCCAAGCAACTGCCATTTTATAGTAGTATTCCTCATCCCTGACTTTTTCACATATCTCAAATATATCATCTATGTAATCCTCTTCAATATAATAGTCAAGGAGCATTACTATCGAAAATCTCTTTCTCCAGGGGCTTTCTGATTTTAAATTTTCAGTTATAAAATCGTACATTTCAGCCTTGTATTTTTTAGTTATTTTTAAAGATGCACAGAAGGAGTCATTAACAGACCAGCAGTCTATTCCATCGGCGAACTCATCTATATATCCTATTACTTCATTTATATCAGCAGCTTTGATATTTCCTATCACAAATGCACGTATCATTTCCTCTTCCATATATCCAAGGTCATTTTCATATGATAATTTTAGAAACTCTCTCCAGTTTCCCTTTGATATATCTCTTGCTATTTCCCTCAGCTTTGGAATTCTGATTCCCAATATACCTTCTTTTCCAGGTATTAATCCACTTGTAAACTTCTTATATTCCTCATCATCTGACATCGCTTCTATATATTTTATAAATTCGCTATAACTCTTTTTATTCCATTCATTTTTACTGAACATAATATCCCCCACAAGTTTTTAATATCATATTATTTTTATTTTAAAATCAGATTTTGTTATAATCAGATTTTATATTTAATCTGCTTATATTTATTTTAAAGAATTTAATTCTCGTATTCTATGTTAATAATACTAAAAATAATTTAAACACTTTGCCTCATAATTTATAAGATATTTTTTATTGATAATATCAAACACCTGTACGTTATGCATTTAATAGTATATCTCTATAATTAAAATATTTCCATATTAAATTTAATTTATTAAAAACAGTCAATATTAAAAAACTCGTTATTTATATATTTTCTGTTTTACTATTATAACCCTTGTTGTCATAGTATATAAGTTTTTTATTTGTTTTACGCTTTTTAATTTTCATTTCTAATAAATCCAAATATAAAAAAGGAGCCTTTAGTAATTAAAAGCCCCTCTTTTATTCAAGATTTATCTTATTTCAAACTATTTATAGAATAAAATGTCATCATAACCATATTGTTACTCATAGTTTATTTTTTATACTACTTATATAGTAGTAAGTTTCTATCCTTCAAAACCAATCTTATAATTTTATTTTTAATTAATCTCCAACTCCGAAATCTGTATTGTTATAAAGAACCTCTATATTTGGATTTTCATCAAGATATCTGAATTTTTCACAGTACCATTTTACAAGTGCCTCATCTCTTTTTACAGGAGTAGTGTTATTTACAAATACATTTACTGTTCCTCTTTCAAAATGATTTTCTATTATTTCAATATCTCTTTCTATCATTTCCCTAGTCTGACCCTTTATTCCAACCATTATACATGGAGACTCAAATAGTTTGTTTACATCCTCATAGCTTTTAAAATCAGCATGTTTGTTCAAATATCCATTTCTGAATTCATTATCAAAGCTTTCAACACCTATTTTGAATTTAATCTTTACTCCTGAGAAAAAGTCCTTCATTTCCTGAAGTCTTTTTCTATAACACCAGTGGCTTTCAAACCATAAAGTATGTATATTTTTCTCTATTACAATTTCCTTTATTCTCTCTAATGTTTTCTTTGGCAGTTCAAAGCAGCTTCCTGAATTTATTACCTCAAGAACTCCATACTCTCCGGTTATATTTTCAAGTACACTGAAATTGAGTTCATTCATTTTTTCCTCATCTTTTGAATTATCATCTATGTAATCACAGAAAAGACATTTTCCCCATGCACATGGAAATGCTCTCAGAAGAACTATCTCTCTTGGATTTTTCGTTTCTATAACACTGTATCTGTCCATGAATTTACTCCTTTATATATTATTTAGAAATCTGTTTTTAAAATTTAATACTTTTTATTATTATTTCTATTTATTCTCATATATTTTTTATCTGTTCTTTTTATCATTGTTCTTTTTATCATTGTTCTTTATATATATTTTCTCTTATTCTTATTATATATACTGTTTATCATTATTTTCCCGAGTTTGATAATATGAATTTTTTAGGCACTGTATTTACCACAGTAACCGCTATTGCAGCAGCCAGAAATTTATCAAAATACTCAGTTATAATCTGTATTACGAATATAGTTGCCATCTTACTGACTCCTATACTTCCCAAAAACTGAACAACATAGGAGGATCCCGCAGACGTCATCCCACCGAATACAAAATATGCTATTGCGGCACTAATTATTGCTGTTGGAAGTGAAAAACATAATGTACCTGTAAATATCTTCTTTCCTTCTAAAAGTCCTTTTTTATAGGCAAGTCCTGCTATCAATCCTGTTGAAATCTGTACCGGAGCAAAATAAAGTGAATAAACATCAAACGTCCCACTTATTATACTTCCACAAAGTCCTGTCATTACCGCATATTTAGGTCCAAGTGTAACTGCAATCAGTACCGTTCCTATTGAGTCCATGTACAGAGGTATTCTGAATGTAAGTGCTATAAATGCACATATTATATTCAGTGCTATTCCAAAAGACATTATGGTAAGCATTTTGGTATCAGTTCTTGATTTTGAATAGCTCCTTTCACTCGCACTCTGATTAGTCAGCTTCGCGTCGGTATCCTCAGATAATCTGAATCTGAGCATAATTCTTTTTTCTGTTTTTTTCATTAAAGTATACCTTCCCTTCTTATAATTAAAAGAAAACTTCATGACTTTTTATAGCTGCATCTGTACTTTTGCAACAAAAAAAGCCATATCAAAGGATATAACTTTATATACTGCCACTATATAAATTAAAAATCCTTAGTTTTTTATACCTGGAGGTTTTCGAACAGGTCTAAGACTTTAATAGTCTTAATTTTACTGTTAAATCTTATGCTTTTGCATATTTCTACACAATACAATTAAGTGTATTTTTAATTAATTCCAAATACACAATTTAACATTTTAATTTTTTTACATATTATATATTACAGTCTGTATTTTAATTTTTCAAGTTTTATTTTAATGTACTGTCTGAATTTATCTTATATTTAAGTTTTTATTGTATTTACAGAGATTTTTAATAATAGTTAATACAAATTCATCAATTTATAATACTCTTTTGTATTTTATAATTATTAATACGCCTCAGCTTTTATCAGAAAAACAGAATTTATAATAACTATATATTATATCTAAAAATAAAAGAACACTTCAAAATGAACTGAAGTGCCCCGATATAATTATATTTATAATTTCATGTATTTAATATTCTATGTTAAATTTAGACATAAGATTTTTTATAGCGTCTATATTTTTTCTTTTAGCTGCTTTTATATAATATTCAAGTGATTTTTCGTTGTCTCTTTTGACACCTTCTCCATAATAATACATATCACCTAAATTATTCTGTGCGTAAGAGTCTCCGCGTTTTGCAGCTTTTTTATACCATTTACAAGACATTTCAAGGTTTTTTTCTACTCCCTCTCCATGACGATACATATTTCCAAGGTTATTCTGTGCCTTTGAATCTCCCCGATTTGCTGCCTTTCTGTACCATTCAAGTGCCTTATTAAGATCTTTTACTACACCTTCTCCATAATAATACATATTTCCAAGTCTGTTCTGTGCGTATGAATCTCCCTGCTTTGCTCCCCTTTCGCACCATAGGAACGCTTTTTCAAGATTTTTTTCCACTCCCTTCCCTGTATAATACATATTTCCTAGTCTGTTTTGTGCATTAAGATCACCGCGTTCCGCCGCTTTTTTATACCATTTAAATGCTTCCTCTGGATCTTTTTTCATTCCCTTCCCATAGAAATACATATCTCCCAAGCTGTTCTGAGCTTTTAAATTTCCCTGTTTTGCTGCCTTTTTATATAGATAGTATGCTTCATCAAGGTCCTTTGAAACTCCAAATCCCCTGCAATACATATCCCCTAAACGATTCCGTGCGTATGAATCTCCCTGTTCCGCTGCTTTTTTACACCATTCAACAGTTTTGAAAAGATTTTTCTTTACGCCCTCACCATAGAAATACATATCACCAAGCTTGTTCTGTGCATATGCATCTCCCTGCTCTGCTGCCTTTAAATACCAGTTAAATGCTATTTCATAGTTTTTCTCAACACCGTATCCCTTGTGATATATATCGCCTAATTTATTCTGTGCATATGAGTTTCCCTGTTCCGCTGCTTTCATATGCCATTCGAGAGCCTTATTATAGTCTTTTTCTATTCCGTATCCTTTACTATACATAATTCCCAAACGATTCTGCGCATATGATTCGCCCCGTTCTGCTGCTTTTAAATACCAGTAAAATGATAATTTAAAATCTTTTACAACTCCACGACCTCTGTAATACATATCCCCTAGATTATTCCGTGCATATGAACTTCCCTGTTCTGCTGCCTTTGTATACCATTCAAATGCTATTTTAGGATTTTCTTCTGTTCCATGTCCTTTATAGTACATTCCTGCTATACGATTCTGTGCGTATATATCTCCCTGTTCCGCTGCTTTTGTATGCCATTTAAGTGCAGATATGTAATCTTTTTCAACACCATGCCCTTTATAATACATATCTCCCAGTTTATTCTGAGAATACAAATCTCCTCTTTCTGCTGCTTTTTCAAACCATTTTACCGCGATTTCTAAATCTTTTTCTACTTCTTCCCCATAATAATACATATCCGCGATTTTAATCTGGGCATACAGGTCTCCATTTTCAGCATGACATTTGATTTGTTCCGGATTGTTATACTCCAATCCTTCACTCTTTCCGATATACTCCATATCCTCAATCCTCATAATACTTCACCCCATTATTCCTTATATCCTCTTTTGTATCTTTTATGTAATACCTACCGTTTAAATATATATATTTAAATATATGAATGTATAAGTCATATATAATTAACAAATTTATTACTTTATATTTACAATATTATTTTAATATTGTTTACTAATGCTTCTTATTATATATTCTATTGTTTCTAATCATTAAATTCAAGTATTATTAGCTATTACGCAAAATTATATTATAATATTGTTAATATTTAAAGTAAAAGTAAAATTTATTATTTTTATAATAACATGTAAATTTTTCATACTTTTTATAAAAATATTTATTTCTGATTTTTTTATGGTGTATTTATGAACAAACTATCAAATTTGATTATATTTATGAAATTTAATTCTTTTTTTACATATTTAAATTTTAGTATCATTAATTAATTGTTTTTAAAAGACTTTAGATTGCATATAAAAAGAACCGGAAAATCCGGTTCTTTTAAACGAGGCCAAGCTCATCTATTTTTTTTCTTATTATTTTAAGATCTTCAAATGCGTCTTTTTTCTTATCCACATCTCTTAAAAGTGCTGACGGATGGTACGTTGCAATCATCCAGCAGTTCTTTCTGCTGATCCATTTACCATGTTCCCTTGTTATTCTGAAATCAGGTTTTATTATCGCCTGTGCCGCAATTCTCCCAAGACAGACTATAATCTGAGGTTTTATCAGGGCAAACTGATATCTCAAATACTCAATACACAGATCCTTTTCTTCCGATTTTGGATCCCTGTTTCCAGGAGGTCTGCATTTTACAACATTCGCTATATATACATCGTCTCTGGTAAGTTCTATGCTATCAAGCATTTTATCAAGGAGCTGTCCAGCAGGCCCTACAAATGGTCTTCCTGAAAGGTCTTCCTTTTCCCCTGGTCCCTCTCCTATAAGAAGAATTTTAGCTTTTTTATTTCCCTCTCCTACAACGACATTTGTCCTTGTAGATGCAAGATTACATCTATTGCAGGTTTTACAGGCACATTCAAGAACTTCCCATGAATACATATAAAACACCTGCCTTATCTAATATCTTTTATTACTATTTCAGACTTCATTTATAATAGATATATTTTTATATCTATTCGTGATGGCATCCACAACCACAGTCATCATGTCCATGATGATGTTCATGGCATCCACAATTTTCACCGTGTTCATGATGGTCATTACATCCACAGTCACAGTTTTCATCATGTTCTAATTCTTCAGCAAGTTTTTCAAGTTCTTCAAATTCTTTTACCATCTGATCATATTCTGGAAGGTCTTTTTCTTCGTTTTCGTCACCTTCCCAGTCAGCGTACATCATCTGATCTCCATTTGTAAGTATAACTCTTCCTGAATGAGTCATAGCGTCTATTTCTTCAAGGTTTTCTATCTGTCTTTCAAGAACTTCACCTTCCATTTTTATATCGTCATCCAGACACTGAACAACCATAACTGGTACAAAGTATCCGTCTTTATCCTCTACGTTTACTATAACATCAACTGTTCCTTCTGCACCTTCTTCAAATTCAGAAAGTGGTACGTTTGTATCTATCATATTTAGTGGAACATAAAGATTTTCAGTTAAATATTTTATTACTCTGTCCTGTACTAATTCTTTTGACATTTTAATCCTCCCTATGTACTATAAATTCTTACCAAGTTTTCAACTTTTAAAGTTTTTTCAACTCTGATATAATTATTATATACTAATTGGAGTCTATTTTAAATCTATTTGTTTACTTAATGTATATTTCATTTGAAATTGTTAAAGCTTTTGCTTATACGATATTTTAAATTGTTACAGATTTTATATAAATATGAATTATTTATATATGTTCATTCATATTAAATAGTAATATTTACAATTTTAATTATATTGATATATAATTCGTTACGTTATTGTAATCGCAATATTTATTTAAAATAGGTTATAATTAGTGTAACAAGTCAGAAATAACTATTTCTGCTAAAATAAATTTCCGGGAGGATAGGATTATGAAACTAAGGAAAAAATTTACAGCTGTTATGCTTGCAGGTGCTATGCTTATGGCAAATGCTGCTATGGCATTAGCTGATGGTTCAAGGGTTGTTACTCTGGGAGTAGACCTTAATTCAAACCAGAAGCAAATGATGCTTAATTATTTCGGCGTAAATAAAGACGAGGTTATGATCATAGACGTTTCCAATGCCGAAGAAAGAAAATATCTTCGGGGGGTTGCCTCTGATGCACAGCTTGGCAGACATACAATATCATGTGCATACGTTGAACCTACAGATAGCAATGGTATAAATGTAAAAACCGCGAATCTTACATGGGTTACGAGTTCAATGATAGCATCAACACTTACTACTGCAGGTCTTCAGAATGCTAACGTTGTTGCAGCTGCACCTTATGCGGTAAGTGGTACAGGAGCTCTTACAGGTGTTATAAAGGCCTTTGAAGATGCTTCTGGAGAAACACTTGACGAAGATAAAAAAGAACTTGCAAACGAAGAACTTATAACTACTGGTGACCTTGGAGAAGAAATTGGACAGGACGAGGCAACAGGTGTTGTTAATGATGTAAAAGAACAGGTTATAAAAGATAATGTTACTGATACAATGCAGATAGCAGATATAATAAACAACGTTACTAATAACTATAATGTAACTCTTACTCAGAAACAGATAGACCAGCTTATATCACTTATGCAGAAAATAGCTGAACAGGGATACAATTATAATGATATAAAAGTAACTCTTGAAAATGTACAGTTCAATGTAAACGAGAATCTTTCATCTTTAGGACATAATGTTAATACAGTAGGACTATTTGAAAAAATAAAACACTGGTTCTCTAATATAGGTGGAAATGATGTTGGTATACTTGAACAAACTGATGAATCTGCTCTTGGTTCAGATGCAGTTATAAGTGCAACTGAAAAAGACCTTCAGGACTCTGCAAACAAAGTTCTTGAACAGGCTCGGAACTCAATTGAAGAGTTTGCTAATTCTAAAGAAGGACAGGAAGCTCTTGATCAGGCTGAAGATATAGCAAATGATGTAGCAGATCAGGCTAAAGGAGCTTACAATGAGGCTAAGGAATCTGGTCTTATAGACAGAATAATTGCATGGTTCGAAAACTTATTCTAATACACTAGGAATAATACAATTTAAAGTATAACACTAAAAAAGGAAGTAGTTCAGATTTCGAATTACTTCCTTTTTATATTTATTCAATTAGTAAAGTGAAGTTTTCACCTTCCCTGTTTTACCTGATATCTTATTTTAAATTATCCATTTATACCACCTACTGTATTAAATGGATTTGGTGCACTTACAACTATAAGTTTTACAACTTTATTTGTTTTATTAAGAAGGTTGTGATTCTGATTTATAACCTTGCTTACTTCTCCATTTTTAAGAGATACTTTATTCTTGTATGAATAATGTATAGAATCTCCTGGATAAAGTTCAGTTTCTGAATCTGACATACTTAGAGTCATTACACCTTCAAGTACATATATGAATTCTTCACCAGCATAGTTGAACTGAGAAGCTTCTTTATTTCCTGGTAAAATTTCTACGAGTTTAGGGAACATCACCTTATCAGTTAAATTTGAAGATAAGTGATAGTTTATGTATTTTCCATCTACTATATCGAATACTTCTTTTTCATAACTTCTTATAACTGTTTTTTTATGTTCTCTTGGTCTCATAAAGAAGTATGTAAGATCTACTTCAAGTACATCTGCTATTTTTTCAAGAGAGTCTGTTGCAACACTAGTAAGTCCTCTTTCTAACTGAGATAAGAATCCTATTGATAGATTCGTTTTTTCACTCATATCCTTTAGAGTCATCTGTTTCTGTGTTCTAAGTCTTTTAATTTTTGTGCCTATATTTTTGTTCATTTCTTCACCCCTAAAGATACAATTTTAAAATTTTATAATAGTAAATTTATAATTTCTTATACTTACATTCTATATTTTTTACATCAAAAAAACAATACGTTTTAAAATAATTTTTTTATTTTTACGATAATCTCATTCTTAGGAAATCGTTTTACTTTTTTATATATTAATATTAGTTCTTATTTTTTATTATTTCGTAGAATTTTTAGAATTTTCTTTATTTAAGTTATATATTAATATTATCCATTAATTTTTATTTATAGGATAAAAATCAGGATATATTTTTCATTCAAATTAAACTTTCTCGTAATTATTTTAATTTCTGTTTTATATAATATTTATATTAAATTTAAATTTATGAAATTATTAAATCAAATTATAATTAATAATTTAATTTAGTTTTTTATATTTAATAATTACAGGCAGCTATAAAACTACAAATAAAAAAGAGAGAGAATATTATATCCTCTCTCTAGTTCTTTTATATAATCATTATTTTCATAAATTAGAATGCTGGTATTATACTTCCGTTGTATTCTTCTTCTATAAATGCTCTAACTTCGTCGCTGTTTATAGCTTCTGATAAAGCTTTTATTTTTTCGCTGTCCTTGTTATCTTCTCTACAAGCTAATATGTTAACATATGGAGAATCTGATGATTCAAGTGCTATTGAATCTTTAGTTGGATTTAAGTCAGCTTCTAAAGCGTAGTTTGAATTTATAACTGCACAGTCTACATCTGGAATAACTGTTGGAAGCTGTTCAGCGTTCATTTCAGTTATTTCTATGTTTTTAGGGTTCTTTGTTATATCTACTTTTGTAACTATGTCTTTGTCAGCTAATTCTATAACACCTTCTTTTTCAAGAAGTTCTAAAGCTCTTGATCCGTTTGTTGGGTCATTAGGTATAGCAACTTTTGCTCCGTCTGGTAAATCTCCAAGAGATTTTATTTTATCTGAGTATGCTCCCATAGGTTCTATATGAACTTTTGAAGTGTAAGTAAGTTCGTAACCTTTTTCTTCCACTGTTTCTTCAAGGAATGGTATGTGCTGGAAGTAGTTTGCATCTAGCGAACCTTCATCAAGTGATGTATTTGGAAGTACATAATCACTAAATTCTTTAACTTCTAATTCATATCCCTGTTCTTCAAGTATAGGTTTAACTGCCTCGTTAAGTATTACCGCATGTGGGTTAGCACTTGCTCCTACAACTATTTTTTTGTCGTCTTCAGAGTCTCCTCCACCACATCCAACTACTGATAATGCTATTACTGATGCTACTGCTACTGATAATAATTTTTTTAATTTCATTTTTACTTCCTCCTATGGTCTCTATTATTTCGTTTTGTTTTATTTTGGATATTTATTATATCCTGCTTCTTACTTATTATGAGTGCGATTTTACTTTTTTAAAACGTACTACATACCCTACTTTTTTTCTCATGAGATTTTATTTTGTGTTTCTTTCAGCTGAAATTTATTTAAATTTTTAAAATTTAACTATTTAAGTTTCTTGTATAAGAGATTTCCAAGTGACTGGATTATCTGTACAAGTATTACAAGTGCTACTACTGTATATATTATTACATTATTGTCGAAGCTCTGGTATCCATACATTATTGCCACGTTACCAAATCCACCAGCTCCTACAGCTCCTGCCATTGCTGTATATCCAAGTATTGATATTATTGAAAGTGTTATTCCTGATACTATAGAAGGCATTGCTTCTTTTACCATTACTTTGAATATTATCTGTGTCTTTGTAGCTCCAAAAGATCTTGCCGCTTCTATAAGACCTTCGTCTACTTCGTTAAGAGCACTTTCTATTACTCTTGCTATAAATGGTGCAGACCCTATTGTTATAGGAACTATTGCCGCTGTTTCACCTATACTCGTTCCAACTATAAGTCTTGTAAAAGGTATTATTGCTATTATAAGTATGATGAATGGGAAACTTCTAAAAATATTTACTATAAATCCAAGAACTGAGTTTACAGTTGCATTTGGTTTGAGTCCGTTTGGTTTAGTTATTACAAGTATTACCGCCATTATAAAACCAAGTATTGTTGCTGCGATTGTAGGTACAATCGTCATATATAGTGTTTCTCCTAATGCTTCTAAAAATAACTTGCTTAAAAAATCACTAATTGACATTGTCTATTTCCTCCCATCTTATATCTTTTGAATCAAGGAATTTTTTAACTTCCTCTCCACTTTCTTCTGTTACATTTATTATAAGAGATCCAAGTACTGCATCTTTGAATTTTTCAAGTCTGCCGAATACTATAGATACATCTATATTAAGCTCTCTTGCCATTTCTGTTATTATTGAGTTATTTGATATTTCTTTAGGGAACAGTATTTTTATATTAGTTCCATTTGGAAGTACAATGCTTTCTTCTCCAAGAAGTTTTCTAAGTCCCTCTGTATTTTTAAGGAATATTCCTTCAGTTTCTCCAACTTCAAGAACCTGTCCATTTTCCATTATTGCTATTCTTCCGCATATCTGTTTTATTACTTCCATCTGATGTGTTACAACAACAACTGTTATTCCCATTTTCTTATTTATATCTTCTATAAGAGAAAGAATTGATTTTGTTGTATTAGGGTCAAGAGCTGATGTAGCCTCATCACATAAAAGAACTTTTGGTTCAAGTGCTAATGCTCTTGCTATTGCAACTCTCTGTTTCTGACCTCCTGAAAGATTTCTTGGTTTATCTTTCCGTCTGTCTTTAAGTCCTACAAGATCAAGAAGTTCTTCAACTCTTTTCTTTATTTCTTCTTTAGAATATCCAAAACATTCAAGAGGAAGAGCAACATTATCAAATATAGTTTTTCTTTCTAATAAAGAGAAATGCTGGAATATCATTCCCAGGTCTTTTCTAAGATCTCTCATTTCTTTTTCGTTAAGATCTTTTACTTCTTTTCCATCTACCTTTACGCTACCCTCCTGGTAAGGTTCAAGACCATTCATACATCTTAAAATTGTAGATTTACCGGCTCCACTGTGTCCTATTATTCCGTATATCTCACCTTTTTTTATTTCGATGTTAACATCTTTAAGTACCTGTTTATCGCCAAAATACTTATTTACATTTTCAATTGTAATCATTTGTACTTCCCTTCTTTCTCTTTTCTATTTAACCTTTTATTATTTTCGTCATGTTTCTTATAAAATCCTTTATTTTTTTAAAAAAATAATGCCCGAGTATAAACTCGGGCATATGTTCTCGGATTTATACTCATCTATCAACTTGATAAATTCTAGTTGCAGGATTTAGCACCGCTGTATTTTTAATATCTTAAATATACCGGTTGCCGGGTTTCATAGGGCCAGTCCCTCCACCACTCTTGATAAGACGTGTTATTATTAACTTTTGTTTTGTTTTTAATGTGCTACTGTTTCTTTCTTGTCTATTACTATATATTTTTTAAATTCATTTGTCAACCTATTTTTTAAAGTTTTTATTTTTTCAGATAATTAATATTTATTTTCGTAGTTATTTCAATAGTTGCACGATTTCAATTAATTTTATCTCCTATAAAATATTTTTTCATCAAAATGTTTATAGATAAAAATAAGCAAAAAAACAGGCATCTTTTAAAAAGATACCTGTTTTTTGCAGATTAACTTGAGGTAATTATCTATGATATAAAATATATCATAGCACACCAATAAACATTTTATGTAAATATGTATTTATATTACCACTCTTTTTTTATTTTGCAACTTCATTGCCTTTTAATTTTTAAATTTTTATAAGAAAATAACTTTATAATTAAATATAATGTAAGATATTTTTCAAAATAAGATAATATATAGTCATTTTAAAGCTGATTAAACTTTAAAAAGCAAAAAACTATTTTAAATTTAATATGGGGCATATATTTAATAAATATACCCCATATCACACTTAATTAATTTTTCATAGCTTTAACTATTTGACTGTTATATCTATATCATCACCTATGTTGTCTATGGTAACTGTTGAGCCATTGTATATCTCACCTGATATAAGCATTTTTGCTAGTCTTGTTTCAAGAGTATTAGATATATATCTCTTCAGCGGTCTCGCACCGTATACAGGGTCGTATCCCTCTGTAATCATGATTTCCTTTGCAGCGTCTGTAAGTTCTATATCTATTTCTCTTTCTGCAAGTCTTTCTCTTAATCCCTGCATAAATATATCTATTATCTGTTTTATTTCCTGTCTATCAAGTGGAGTAAACATTATTATATCGTCAACTCTGTTAAGGAATTCTGGTTTAAATCTGTGTTTCATTTCTCCCATAACCCTACTGTTTACTTCTTCAGTTATATTACCACCTGATTCAAGAAGATAATTACTTCCTATATTTGAAGTCATTATTATTATTGTATTCTTGAAGTCTACAGTTTTACCTTTATTGTCTGTAAGTCTGCCATCATCAAGTATCTGAAGGAATATATTGAATACATCTTCATGTGCTTTTTCTATTTCATCAAATAGTATTACTGAGTATGGTTTTCTTCTTACTGCTTCTGTTAACTGTCCGCCTTCTTCATATCCTACATATCCTGGAGGTGGTCCTACAAGTCTTGATACTGAGTGTTTCTCCATGTATTCAGACATATCTATTCTTATTATGTTTTCTTCACTATCGAATAGATTTCTTGCAAGTGTCTTGGCAAGTTCTGTTTTACCTACACCAGTTGGCCCAAGGAAAATGAATGATCCTATTGGTTTTCCTTCATCTTTAAGTCCTGCTCTTGCTCTTATAACAGCATCTGATACAGCTGTTACAGCCTCATCCTGACCTATTACTCTCTTATGAAGTTCATCTTCAAGTTTAAGAAGTTTTTCCTTTTCTCCTTCAAGAAGTTTTGTAACAGGTATTCCTGTCCATTTTGATACTATTTCTGATATTTCATCTTCAGTAACATCTTCTTTTAGAAGGTGATTTTCTGAGTTGTTTTTCATTCTTTCTTCCTGTTCTTTTATCTTTCTTTCAAGTTCAGGGATTTCACTGTACTTAACCTGTGCAGCATTGTTATAGTCGTATTCTCTTTCGTATTTTTCGGCCTTTCCTCTTGCATCGTCAAGCTGTGATTTAAGTTTCTTAACTTCTGTTATATATGATTTTTCGTTTTCATATTTTGCAGTCATTTCGTCATTCTTGGATTTAAGTTCTGCAAGTTCTTTCTGAAGATCTTCAAGTCTTAATTTACTCTTTTCATCTTCTTCATGAGTAAGTGCTTCTCTTTCTGTTTCAAGAGTGAATAATTTTCTTCTTATTGCATCAAGTTCTGATGGAAGAGAATCTATTTCACTTCTTATCATCGCACTTGCTTCGTCTATAAGGTCAATGGCCTTATCTGGAAGGAATCTGTCTGTTATATATCTGTCTGAAAGCTTTGCAGCTGCAACTATTGCATTATCATGTATTTTTATACCATGATGTATTTCAAATCTTTCTTTAAGTCCTCTTAGTATTGATATTGTATCTGTAACTGAAGGTTCGTCGGCTATAACAGTCTGGAAACGTCTTTCAAGTGCTTTATCTTTTTCTATGTATTTTCTGTATTCATCAAATGTTGTAGCACCTATACAGTTTAGTTCACCTCTTGCAAGCATTGGTTTTATAAGGTTACCTGCGTCCATAGAGCCTTCTGTCTTACCTGCTCCGACTATGTTGTGTATTTCATCTATGAATAGTATTATCTTTCCTTCTGCTCCCTGTACTTCTTTAAGAACAGCTTTTAATCTTTCTTCAAATTCACCTCTGTATTTTGCACCAGCTATAAGTGCACCCATATCAAGTGAGAATATTATTCTGTCTTTTAAACCTTCTGGAACATCTCCTCTTACTATTCTCTGAGCAAGACCTTCAACTATTGCAGTTTTACCAACACCGGGTTCACCTATAAGAACCGGATTGTTCTTTGTTCTTCTTGAAAGTATTCTTATAACTCTTCTTATTTCTTCATCTCTTCCTATTACAGGATCCATTTTATTTTTCTTTGCAAGCTCAACAAGGTTTGTACCGTATTTTGCAAGTGCATCGTAAGTTCCTTCTGGATCCTGAGTATCTACTCTCTGATTTCCTCTTACCTGATGTAAAACTCCAAGGAAACTGTCCTTTGTTATACCGTATTTAGAAAGTATTTTTCCAACATTTGTGTTCTTTTCACTTTCTATTATCGCAAGCATAACGTGTTCAACGCTTATATATGAATCTTTGAAATCCTTTGAAATTGATTCAGCTTTCATAAGTATTTCGTTTATTTTTCTTGTAGCTGTAACTCCCTGTGAATCTGCTCCTTCACCGTATACCTTTGGAAGTTTTTCCATTGTATCATCTATATCTCTTCTTATTCTGTCAACTGATACATTCATCTTTTCAAATATATTAGGAATTAAACCATCTTCCTGATTTACTAAAGCTGAAAGTAAATGTATTATATCAACCTGCTGATTGTGATGTCTTACTGCTTCCTGAAAGGCATCATTAAGACTTTTCTGTACTCTGACAGTCATTTTTTCTATATCCATAATCTATCCCCTCCATTTTATCCTTTTCTTTTTAAACTTGTTTTTAATTTGTACTTTAAAATTTATTGTATGATTTAAATCACATTCTGTCGTTTATTATTATAGATTTTCTCAAATCTATAAGGCTGTCTAAAAGATTTTCTCCTTTTGATGAGCTGAATGCCAGATTCATCATGAAGCTCTTGTCCTTATTAAAGAAGTTGAATAACTCCTGAGACTGAACATTTAAGTAAAGATCCTCATCTATCTGTCTGTCCTCTCCTATCGCCAGATAACTGCATTTATCTATGAAGCCTTTTCTGAAGTTTATCGTATATGCGTTTATTCCGCTGTCATAGCTGTAAAATGCAACATTATTAAATACATTCAAAAGATTTGAATTTATGAAATTGTATATCCTGTTGTCATTATAAAACGATATCTGTTCATATATATATTCTCTGAATATAGGATGAACATTCTTCCTTAGTTTTATAATCGTTTCCTGTGGTATTTCAAAATATATTTTCCAATAGGATGAATTTTCTTTTTCAAGGGTAAAAGCTGTTTTTTCATTACCACCTGATTTATTTTTATATATGTTACATAGGAAATTATCGTTATGTACCTCAGGTTCACTATCCTCGAAGAAGGAATCAAACCATTGGAGAATATTTCTATCCAGTTTTAAAGACATTGTATTTACCTTCTTCCCTACCTCTTTTCAGACTTTTTATTTGTCTTTTTTACGGGTATAAGATTATACTCCTTCATCAAAGTATCTCTATCCATTCTGTTCCCTTTATATGATATTGCAGGATTTATCATATATTCTCCGTTTTTAACTCGCTTTAGAAAATCCCTTTTCTTTAAGCTTGTAAACAGAGTTGAAAGACCAGTCTTAGGATAGTCAAATCGCTCTGACATTTCTTCAAGCGTCATTCTTACTTTGTTATTTCTGTCCATCAATTCAATCAGTATAAGAGGTATTAAATCTTTTTTTGTATATGAACTTTCAACAACCTTTATGAGATTTTTTATACATACATTGTAATATCTATCTTTCCTAACAGTAACACTCCTGCTCTCTGTGTACTGCTGATCCTTATCGACCTTGGATTCCATATTAATCTCAAGCAACCTATCCACCAGCCTTTCCTTTTCTTTAAACTCATAATAGTACAAAAGATTTGCACTGTCAAAGTCAAAAATAGAAAAAATTTATCTATACAGTAAACTTTTATTTATCTATACGATAAACTTTTGAATTTGAGGAAATGATGATTTTTCAATGTTTTCATTATATTTTTTGCTTTTTATCAAAAAAATATAAAATTTTTTTATTTTTATTTTTGTATTTTCTGTTTGATTATACAAATCATCTCCGCAATAGAATCTGTTCTTTATTAATTATTAATATTCTATAATTAATGTTTAATTTAAATCTTCTTTTATAAATCAAATTATGTTTGTAAACTTTTTTAAATTTCATCATAATTATAATATATATGCTATAATATCTATAATAGTGAATAATTTTTAGGAAGTGAATATTAAAAATGTATAAAATTAATAATATAATAGGACTTGAGTTTTTAAACTCTATATCAGATATAACATTTTTATTCGGATTATTTATGATATTTGTTTTTTTTATATTTGATAGATACATAAGTTATATATCATCAAAAGAGGTATTATATATAGGACTATTCTCATCTATGTTTTCATATCCATTTTTAAACTTAGAAAATGGTTTTTCAGAAAATATAGTATTTTTATCACTTTCCTTTGTACCTTTATTGAAAATTCTTTCAAAATTTTGTGATACAAAATATATTAGTTTCGCAAGAAAATCATCTTCAGTTATTTTGTTTCTCTGTCTGGTTGTTGCAGCACTGGACTTTACAAAAATTCTTCATCTTGAAGAGTCATTACCTTTTATATTTATAATAGCTTTTCTCGGATTTATTACAACTATATTTCTATCAGTTAATATAGTATTCAACAGATACTGCATGACAAGTCTTATATATGGATTGGTTATACTTGTGGTTTCTATTTCTTATGGTGCTTTTGCATTATCTCCGGATATTGTCGTATTAGGAATTTTATTATTCTCTATATCAGCTTTTACATCTGTATTTAAGGAGTTCACAAAGGATTATAAGGAATCTGTTCTTGAATATGTGCAGGACAAAATGCTGTATACAGATATACTTACCACTTTGGGAAACAGACAGGCCTTTGAAAAACAGATCAAACACGATGACGTTAATATTTCTGATTTTAAATCCTACTGGGCTATTTCAATAGATGTAAATAATTTAAAATATATAAATAACAATTTTGGACACATTCAGGGGGATAAGGTAATACAAAATGTCGCCGATACAATAGACAGTGCTTTCCGATCTGTTGGAAACTGTTACAGAATAGGTGGCGACGAGTTTATAATACTTTTAAAAAATCAGACAAAAGACGGCATAGAAAAATATATAGAACTATTCCATTCTCTTGTTTCATCATATAATCAGATAAATGATATAGAAATAAGTGTTGCCATCGGATATGATTTCTACAAGTTTGGATATGACAAAAGCTTATACGACCTTATAGCAAGAACTGACTCGCTTATGTGTCATAACAAAAAGGTTGTAAAGGCCACATTCTTTAAATCCTTTGGTGAAGAATAAACTAATTATGAATTTTAAGACCAGTGAATCTGGTCTTTTTTATTTATCGAACTATGTTCCTGCATTGTAAATTCTTTAATATTATTCGTTAATGTAGGTGTTTAATTCATTATTATAGCTGCTAAAAGTGTAATTTTTCTTATGTGTGATATAATTTATATAAACATATTTTAGGGGGTGTTTTTATGATTGGTTCAAATTCTAAAATAAAAAATATCGCTGGTAAAGGAAACAATTTTGTTGTTGAATATAAGGGACAGAGTCTGAATCTTGAAGAAATTTTTGGAGATCTTGGCGGCCTTTTCTACAAGAAAAATATAAAAGCAAATATGTTAAAGGTAAATAAGAGCTTTAGTGACTCTGATGTTTCAGCTGTTTTAAAGCTTTATCTTGATAGTTATTCTGTTTTCTATATGAAAAAACATGGATATATGTCAGACGACGAGATGAGTATTATAGGCAGTAGAGGTACTCTTTATAGTGTTCACAATTTAGTATATAGAGGAAAAGGTATAGAAGGTGCCAGAGCTATACTTAATAAGAATGAAAGAGATTTACTTGGAAAGACACGCATACCAGATAGCCTGAAGGTTATATTTAATGCTGCGATTAGATTTTCTTTTGATAAGCTAATTAGTGGTAGTTCTGAACTGTGCCATGTTTGTGGTGGAAAAAAGAGTGGGGCTAAGTGCCCTAACTGTGGCAATAAGATACGTTAAATATTTAAATATAAAAAGAGCTGGTTTATCACCAGCTCTTTTTTAGATTATTATAATTTTGGTTTTTCCAATATGGTTCTACTTTGAATTTACATTCCAATATGATTCTATTTATTATTTACATTCCATTATGGTTCTACTAAAATATTAATTTATTTATATCTTTATTATACATAAAACCATAAATATTATCAATTGTAATTTCCTCTATATCTTAGTAGTTTCAAGGCTTACGTTTTAATTATTTATACATTATCTCTTAATGTATTATATATTTCTTTAGCAAAAACACCTAAGACTTCTTTTTTAACTTCTGGCTTATTTAACAATAAACCAAAGAAATTCCGATTTAAATTCAGTCCTTCTATAAGTGCCTTATCAATTGCTTCAATGTATATTACTCTAATTTTATCATATCAGTACATAGTTATATTTTCAATATTTTTTACAATTAATAAATTTCTTTAGATAGTAATTATAATTACTTTTTCTATTTATAAAATCTATCCTGGAAGTAACATTTTGGGTACAGTATTTCCTGACACCACTATAATTATAGAACTCTTTACCACATTGCTTACATAAGAATTTTCCTTTTTCGTTTTATATTTACCCACAACAATTTTATTTTAATTAATACAAAATATTTGAAAGCGGATATTCAATCGAATACCCGCTTTGTTTATTACTATATTAAATTATTCTCTGTTATCCTTCAAGCTCTCAACCATGTCAACCTTACCAACTTTTCTGCTGACCATATACATTGATACAAAATATCCTAAAAGTACAAGTGCTATACTCTTAACATATGTTGAAGGCTCTACATATACCTCAACCAGATAACCCAGAGTATCTACAAATGACTTAAAGAGTGCATTTCCAAATGCCAGTGCACATGGAATACTTGCTATTATCGCAAGTATAACGATAAATATATTATCATTAAGAATTAACTTATTTACTCTCTTATCGCTGTATCCAAGAACTTTAAGCATTGATATATTCAGTCTGTTTTCTGTTACAACCATATTAACTGAAATATAGACACCTATTATACATATCATAAGACCCACTATGGCAAACGCATATATCATGCTGTTAAGCTGGCTGAGTCCTACCTCAAACTGCTTTTCTATATTGTCTTTGTTTATTATATTCATAACATCCTTTTCAGGAATATCAAGCTTTTCCTTACTTAAAATTATATTATAATAATCTTCGTCCATTCCGGATATATCCGCTACATTTTCTCTTGATGTGTATATTGCCTTAGAGAAGTTGTTATCAGCTATCTCATCTATCTCTATTTCAAAGCTTTCAGTAGATAGAGAATTTACAACCTTTATCTTATCTCCCTTTTCAATTCCCTCAAGCCTTGCATACAGACTTGTTACAATATATCCATCATTAATATCAAGCTCTTTTCCCTGCATATCTTTTAGCCCTACAAGTGAGTTTCCATCAGCTCCAAGAAGAGATATTTTATTTTCATCTTTGTCCTCTATTGATGCCACAAGCATTGTTTCCCCACCGTAATCATTTTCATCATCAAGCCTATTTAACGTATACTGATAGTTGTATTTTTCCATATTCTTTTCATTTACATCAGTTATATTTTTTATAGAGTCCTTATCTCCAAGAGCAAACAGTATTACAAAGCTTCCAAGAAATACTCCAAGAAAAAGTACAAGAGATCTTCCAGGATTTCCAAATATTGAACGCACACTGAATTTTGTTCTGAAGGATACATTTCTCCCTACAAGAAACTTTTTAATTTTATTTTTCCCCTTTGCAGCTCCTGATAATAGGACTGTTATATCATTTTTAAGAAGTCTGTTTACTGTAAATACAGTAGATATTACATACATAATTGTAGGAAGTACAATTCCCAGTATCATCTGTGATACATCAAGCTCAAATGCCACCCTCATAGGCTCATAATCTGTAAGTCCCAAAGCTCCATAAGGTCCTGCAGATTTTGCCACGACAATAGTTGTAAGTATTCCACCTATAATTCCAGGTATTGCAGAAAATCCTGCATAGTGCTTTATAATCTGTCCCTTTGTATAGCCATATGCTACAAGTGTTCCTATCATTTTCTGTTCACTTCTTATTTTACGGCTTAAAATCATACTTATAAGGAATACAACAAGAAGCGGAAGTGTAAAAAGTATCATATAAGCCGTAATAAGGAATATTTCAGGCTGATCCTTAACCATTGAAATTCTTGTATTATCCTCTGCTGATATATAAGAGCTCATTATATAATCGTCGTTTATTTCTTCTCTGAATTCTTTATTATTATCTTCGTTGTATCTTACAAGATACTGGCAGTTTTTATCTCCAAGTGAATCAAACTCATCATCTGTCATATAGCATAGGAAGAATGTGCTTACATTCTTGTATGAATCTGACAGATTTTCAAGCATATAAAGATAATCCGGACGCTGCATAAATCCGCATACTGTATAATCCTTATCCTTTATCTTTATTTTATCTCCAATTGAAATCTTTTTATTTACCGCATATCCCTCAGATATTATTATCTCATCGTCACTTTTTACATCTCTTCCTTCTGTTATTTCATAAAGGTCTATTTCTTCTGTCTTTTGGAATACTCTTGCAGTAGTTCCGTCTTCCTCTATATTCATATATTTCTGTTTTTCAAGTTCTAAATTATATTTATCCTCATAGTATCCAAGGTCATAATCTGAGATTTCCATATATGTACTGAAGTTTGCATCCTCAACATTATGCTTATTGAAGAAATCCTCTGAGAAGCCTAAAATGCCTGTTCCGCATATATGAAAAAGATAGAATAACCGAAGTGAAAGCATCGTTAAAAGCATTGAAGAAACATAAAGTGATAAATTGTTTTTTATATCTCTTTTATATCTTTTATTAAGAGTCATAATTATCACCTCCGAAGCTAAAGCTCTATATCATCGACAGAAAGCTTATCAGGATTTTTACTATCCCTGATTATCTTCCCGTCTTTGATATATATTATTCTGTCCGCTATTGAAGCTATTGACTCGTTGTGTGTGATTATTATTACGGTTGTTCCATATACTTTGTTTAGCTGTTCAACTACTGTAAGTACATCCTTTGATGAATGACTGTCCAGTGCCCCTGTAAGCTCATCACATAAAAGTATTTTAGGATTTTTAACCATAGACCTTGCTATTGCTATTCTCTGCTGTTGTCCTCCTGAAAGCTCCTTTGGAAATCTGTTTTTCAGATTTTCAATTCCAAGTGATTTCATAAGCTCATTTATTTCAAGAGGATTTTTACATATATCCGCTACAACCTCTATATTTTCCTCAGCAGATAGGTCATTTATAAGGTTATAAAACTGAAATACAAAGCCTACATCGTCTTTTCTGTATTTTGTAAGCTGTTTCTTGTTCATACCGCTTATTTTTTTATTTCCTACTTCAATTTCACCTGAGTCGAGTGAATCTATTCCACCTATCATATTCAGAAGAGTACTTTTTCCAGAACCACTTGGTCCCAGTATTACGCATATCTCACCTTTTTCAAGCTCCAGATTTGCATTATCAAGAGCCTTTACCTCCGCATCGCCCTTACCATATTTTTTTACTGCATTTTTTACTGTAAGAAACATAGTAATTCCCCCTGTTCTGTATTTTGAATTTATCCCTCAGTTTGTCATGTAACTATTATATTTTTTAGATTTAAATTTCCGTGTTTGTAAAATGCTATATGTATGTAGCAGTTATAAACGTGATAAATAAATTTAATTTAAACTCCTGTTTAATAATAATTCTATGTATACGAGTATATTTATACAGATTATTTATTATTTTTCTCTATTTTTATATTAAAGTCGCATCTGTCTCCACCTCTTCCAAGGGTCTGTTCACGATGCCATTTTAAATTCTTATGCATATTTCCATAGGCTATATCATCTGAAGTACAGAATGCGTTGACTATTTCGGGACATCCGTATTTTTTACATATTTCAAAATACGGGCATACAAGCATATCAACTTTTAGCTCATCCTTTGTTGTAATCAGAAAATCTGCTTTGAATCCAGCGTCCTCTCCATATGATTTTTCTATTGCTTTATATGCAATTGAAGGAACTTTTTTATATAGTCCTGGTATCTTTAAAAGCCCTCTTAATACACTTCCTCCTTTTTTACTCATATAAATATAGTAATCCAGAATTAGCTTGCTTGATTCCTCTCTGCTTAGTCCAAAATCAAGAAGTGCATAAAAAATAGCAATCGCCGGATATATTCTTTCTCTTGTATGTGGATACATTATTTCAGGCTCATCTATATTTTCATTTACTATTTTTTTATAGCCCTCAAAAGCTTTTTTCATAACCTCATCAGTTTTATCTTCACACACCGCTCTTACATGCTTTTCTACTTTATTGAAAAATCCATTCTTTTTAGGATCTGTACTGCCTTTTCTCATATTTTTCGCCTCTTTCCTTATACTCTCAGTATTTATAAGTCCCTGCATATATTATTTTTTATTTATACTTACCTAAATTATACACCTAATTAGTCTTAACTAACCAGTGTTATTATTTATTGAAATTTTAATATTTAATATATATCTGAAGTTACTATTTTTCACGCATAAAAAAGAACTATCCGCAATACATCATATTCTGATATATGCAAAATAGTCCTTTTTCATTATATATTTACTTTTCCGCTAATATTCTTATTCTATAAGATAATTTTGTATCTTTAATAATTAAAGCTCTATTATCTTATAGTCAAATCCGGCTTCATCCATTATATCTATATATGGCTGTGGATCGAAGTATTCTGGAGAGTAAACTCCTTCACCCCTCCATATTCCTCTTCCTATAAGTTCTATTGCTATTGCAGCACCAAATCCAGTCTGTGCAACTACTGCCTGCATGTTCCACTCTTTCATTGATTCCTGATTATCAAATGTCTGATACATCATTATTTCTTTTTCTTTTCCATCCTTTATACCTTTACAGTGTATTCCAACACACATCATACCCTGCATTTCGTTTCCTATATCCTTTGGCTGTGGTGCACATGCCGCAACAACGTCTCTTGGCACAACATTTACTCCACCTACATCAACTGGTTTCAGAGATCTAAGACCAAGTTTATTTATAACTTTAAGTGCATTTATAAGATTATCGTCAAGAGCTATTTTATATGTAACTCTTTCAAGACCATATTTTTCAAGGTATCTTGGCATTGTTACTGTTTCTTCGTGTTCTATTTTTATAAGTGTATTTTCACCAACTTCTGGCATATTGAATTTTTCTTCTCCTGCAAAAGCATCTTCTACAAGGAATCCACCAAGTCTTTTGCTCCATTCAACGTTAGGGTTCATACATTCATCTATTACTGTCCATACGTTAAATCCGAAGTTTATATCGTCCTCATCAGCTCCTGGTATAGTAAGGTTTCCACCGTCTTTTACGTGTATTTCCTTTAATTCATCGAATAAATTTTCAGCTGCATATTTTGCAAATACGTTTACAACACCTGGGTCTATTCCCATACATATACATGCCATCTGTCCTTTTTCAGCCCATTTTTCATGTCTGTCAAAATTGTATTTTGTCATTGGCTCTGTGTAACTGTTTTCTATTCCCATTCCAAATGCAGGATTTTCCATTGGAACTGACCAAGTTCCCATATTTCCGTAGTTTGCCCCTGCTTCAAAAGCTGAGTCAAATATATTATTACTTAAAAACGGTGCTGTTGCATCCATTACAAAGTTTATATCGTATTTTTTTATAAGCTCTTTTATACTTTCTTTTGATTTTGCATTTACAAATTCAGGTATAAATCTTTCATATTCTCCAAGATGATCGCATACTTCCTTTGCTCTATCAAGATCGTAGTCTGAAACTACCGCAAGTTCAAGCCATTCCTTCTTGCTGTCTCTTTTCTGTATTATTCTTAGTATTGATTCACCGACTGCTCCGGCTCCTACTAATAACATTCTCATAATTCATTTCCCCTTTTTTAAGATATTACATCTTACCAGATATTCCAATCAGTGCATCAAAAAAGAGATACATGCATCCTATAAAAGTCATCATGTATCTCTGTCCTTTTACCAGTTGGTTATATCCACGTAGGCGATGAATTTAATCATTCTCTCCAAAGTATCGTCAGACTACCCTCCTTTTGCCTGTCAGTTTCCGCAGAAATAAGATGTAATTTCTGGTTTGCTTCTTCGGCTCTTTATTTAAAAAGTCTCTAATGTAGTCCTCATCCGAAAATATCTGTTTGTCTTTTTACGATTATACATTTTATGAATAGTTATGTCAATATCGTAAGAATTAAAAATTTAATTTTATAATTATATAAACCAAATCTTGTATTTTATTTATTTTTTATGTCATGATACGTACTAAATATCCTATTTTTTATCCATATATACGTTATATAATGAATTTCATTATTATCATTAAAATGTGTCTGATCCTGTTATTCATCCGTTTAAATTATAACTCTGTTATATTATTGTTGCTTCTATAATGTCTTCTTTTAGTATCATTTAAATTGTAACTTTGTTATTTCTTATATATCTTTTATTGGTATTGTTTTACAATATATAAGCTCGTATTTAAATATCCCTGCCTGTATAAAGGCTTTTTCTATTTCTTTTCTTTTTTCTTATTTTTATCACAGTCTGAAGATTCCGGCATAAGAAGTCCTTCTCTGCACTGGTTCTCCATCGTTACCCGTTTTTCAAATTCCTTCATTATATTTCCCCTTAGACTTATCCGATTGAATTTTTCTATCGGTCTTATTATATTCAGGGCCGCATCTTTTATATTATTTATAACCCCTGTCTGTTTTTCACTTTTAATACTTCTTATTTTTTCTACAAATTCCTCCAGTCCGTATATTCTGAATTGTTCTATATTTCTCTCAGATGCAAGCTCTTCAAGAAGAATTATAAATATATCCTGATATGATGCACTCTCATCTATTTTTAAAATATTACATATCATAGGAACTATTTTTTCAAATATAAATCTTCTGTTGTTCATTCCTGTTGTATTTATATTTTTTAGGAGTTCGTTCATTTTGTAATCAGGATATTCCATCACTCTTTTTAAAAATTCATTATCGTCAATTGGTCTTATATAATACTTTCTTCCCTTCAGCTCCTCGTATTCCCTAATCATATCAAAGTATCCTCTTGATATATTGTCTCTTAGTGTATGATTTGTAAATATAAGTCCTCTTCCAAGCGATTCATTCGACTTTATTTCCTTTACCTTTGTAGATTTTTTTAAAGGCTCCTTCAGTTTTCTGTCAGGTGTCAGTCTTATTGCAAGTATTTCATTACAGCCTGCTCTTTCAAGCAGCTGTACAGGGCATTTATCATAGAAACCACCATCAAGATACTGATTTCCGTCAAGAGCCTCAGTTTTGAAAAATGGCAGATTAGCACTTGCCATTATATAATCCTTTAGTTCTCCCTCTGGTATATCCTTTTTTAAAATTTCAATTGGAACTGGCTTTATTCCATCGAGCTTTACTGTTACAAGTCCAAAATCTATGTCTGATTTTCTTAGTTTTTCCTCGTCTATATACTCATCTATTACTTTTCTTAGTTTTTCTACGCCTATTCCCCTGTTTTCTATTATCTTCTTTGCTTCTGATGAAAGATATACTACAGTTTCTCTGTCTATACCTTTATCAGCTATTTTTTCCATCCGTTCATTTTCAATATCAAACAGAGTCCCTGGCTGCATATTTTCCCATAATTTATAGCAGATTTCAAAATCACCCTGAGCAATCATAGCTGCATTAAACGCTCCTATTGACGTTCCTGCAATTACATCAAATTTATATCCTTTTTCATATAATGCCTTCATTACGCCCATCTGATACGCCCCTCTGGATGATCCCCCTTCAAGAGCTATTCCTTTCATTTAAAATCCCCCCGTTCTTTATATCATAAAATAAAAAAACCGCCCGATATCTCTACCGAGCAGTCGAATTACATTCCTAGTCCGTATCTTTTTCCAAGACTTAAAAGTCCGCCTTCAAGATATTCTGTATTAGAATTGAATTTCCATTCTCCATTATGTCTGTACATTTCGCCAAATACTATTTCACTATTTGAGCCTGTCTGTTCATTAAGTCTGTATGTGTATATTACTTCTTCTTTGTCCACATCTATTATTCTTAAAGATATATAATCAAATCTGTCATATAATCTTGGATTTTCTCCTTCTTCAGATAATGTAAGTGCGAAGAATATTTTTCTTATTTTAGATGGTATAAGCGACATTTTTATGTATACCTTATCTTCTCTTTTATTTATTCTTGCACATCCTGAAGAATGCTCCTTATTATCTTTGTAAAGAAAATCTCCATAATTTGTTATAGATCCGCTTCCATCTGTAAGAAATACAGCACTGCTAAGATCAAACTCTCCTTCATTATTCATATAATGGTTTACTCTATAATCAAACTCTACAAGAACATTTTCAAGTTCTGGTCTGAGCTTTGTAAGATCAAGTTTCTGTCCTTTAGATATTTCTATACTCATTTCTTTAGTTCCTTTCAAATATTTACTGTTTTAAAAATACAGCATATATAATTATTATATACTCAATTTTATATCTTTACATCATTTTATTATCATTTTTTTTATTTATATCTTTTGTATGCTTTGAATGTTTCTTTTCATAATTATCTTTAATCTGATTTGTTTTTTCCATAAGCTCCTGTTCATGCCGTTCAAGATTTCTATTAAGTCTTTTACCCATATACCATGAGAACGCTATAAGAAGAGCAAACAAAGCTATTTTTACAGGACTTTTTATAAATCCTGTAACATCTCCAGCTATATAACATATTGTAATAAACATTACAAATTTACCCGCAAGCATTGCCGGTATAAAATCTACTATCTTCTTATTACATAGTGCTGAGGCTACCGTAGCAAGTGAACTTGGCATAAACGGGCATGAATAAGCTATAAACAGAGCTGAGAATCCCTTGTTATTTACCCACTGTATACCACTTTCTATTCTAGGTGTTTTTATTTTTATTACTAATTTACTTTCATTAAATTTACTTAATAGTAAAAATAATGCTGTTGTTCCAAGACCCGAACCTATCCATGATATTATAAGTCCTATAAACATTCCATTTGCAACTGCATTTGCACTTACTATTGCAGCAAGTGGAAGAAATGGAAGGAAACTTTCTATAAATGTTCCCGAAACTCCGGCTATTACCGAAATAATGAAATTTTCTCTGGATAATTCCTGTACTATATATAATAAAGCTTCTAAATGTTCCATTAACATTTCCCCTTTTTTTTATTCTGTTTTTATCATCCTTATTTTATTTTATTATACACCTTTAAACTTAATTAAAGCTAAATAATTCAGAAAAATTAAAAATAATATAAAATAATATGGATAAAACTGAATATGTATTTTATATTAATGGATATTATGTTTTTAAATATAAAGAATAACTTATACAAAGCTTTTGATATTGATATTTTGTCCTGTAATTACAATTTGTATGGACTATTATTTATACACCTCATTCATCTTCTATTATAAACAATCCCTATTTTTTATTTTGATTTAATCAGTATTTATTATATACAATCAAAAGATTAAAAGAGCCATCATAACGATGGCTCTTTATTCTCTAAATATTTTATCAGTTAAATATCCTGTTATTTCTATGCTTCATTTAATACATTCACACAAGGTATTTCAACTGCCCCATCTTCAGCATTTTCCTTATTCGCATTTACAGCGGTTATAGTTGAAATAATCATTATAGCAACACCTATTATCTTTCCTATTGAGAATGGTTCGCCTATTAATATCCATCCTATAAGTGTTCCGCCTATAAGCTCTGTTGATGCCACAACACCAACTACTGAAAGCTCTGCCCCGCGTGATATTCCTGTTGCATATAGTATATAAGCTATTGCAGCCGGGAACATTCCAAGTAAAAGCATGTATGGCATTACATTCATGTCAGTTGCAAATTTTAACATTTCAATTGGTTTTGCTGATGGAATCATAAATATTGCACCAAACATAAAGCTGTATATAAGCAGTGTTTCACTTGATATTTCTTTAAGAGCATTTTTACTTATTGTAGGTATAAGAGCATATGCTATTGCTGATACAACCCCCATTATAAGTCCATAAACATTAAGTCCTGAAAGATCCAGTCTTCCACCTGTTACGGCCATTATAGAACCTACAAAGCAAAGTATAAGCGATACCATTTTTACCGGAGTTATTTTTTCACCGTATATTATTCTTGAAAACAGAGCAAGGAATAATGGTGATGTATAGCTAAGGACAACAGCTATTGATACTCCTACAAGTTCAACTGATTTAAAATAACTCATATTGAATAATCCCTGTCCCATAACTCCTGCTGCCATGCAGTATAGTAATCCTTTTTTACTTATTTTTAAAAGCTCGGGCTTTCTTATCGCTGAATATATAGCAAGAACTATGCATCCTATAAACAGCCTTATAAAGGCCACCTGTTCTGATGATAATCCACCCGACATAAGTATACTTCCAAATAATCCTAATGTAGACCATATTACACCTGCAAGTGCGATGTAAATATAGCAGGTTTTATTTTTTCCCAATTTTAAACACTCCTTATTTTTTATTTTATCTGTATTAATATATTCCCGATTTTATATTCGTATGTTTATCCTCATTCTTTTAATTAAATCTAAATTACATTGTATTAATATCGTACTTTTAATTATATTCAGAATATAGATATAATTAAAAAATTAAGTATAAATCAGTTTTTATATATAATTTTGTTATAAATTAAACTTTTTTTATCAGTTATATATTCTTTTTAAATCATATTAAAGAATAACAGAATTATAAAGAGCTTTCAAGAATTATTAAATTTCTATCAAATTGTTATATTTTAAAGTGTAATCTGTGTAATTTCCATTTTTTATTAACTTTTATAAAAATAAAAAAGAAACACATCTCCGCAGAGATGTGCTTCAATTAATTTATACTAAGGGTATTGCCTGCTATAATTCTGCAAACCTAATCTTACTTTAAATCATTCTGATTTTATACTTCTTCTAAAGCTCCAGTGTATACTCCACCTTTTGAAGTTTCCACAGCTTCTTCTGTTGTATCGTTTGCACTTACCGCTGCTATTGCAGATACAAACATTATCGCAACTCCTATAAGTTTTCCTATTGAGAATGGTTCACCTATGAATATCCATCCTATAAATGAAGCTGCTACAAGTTCTATTGATGCTACAACACCTACTATTGAAAGTTCTGCTCCAAGTGATATTCCCCCTGCATAGAATATATAAGCCAGTGCTGCCGGGAATATTCCAAGAAGCATCATAAATGGCATTACATTTATATCAGTTGCAAAAGACACCATTTCCCATGGTTTTGCTGATGGAATCATAAATATTGCTCCAAATAAAAATCCATATATAAGAAGTGTTTCGCTTGAGAAATCTTTAAGCGCATTCTTGCTTATTGTTGGCATAAGAGCATAAGTAACCGCCGCAAGTATTCCCATTAATATTCCGTATGAGCTTACTCCTGCAACATCGAATTTTCCGCCGGTTACTGCCATTATTGCACCTAAAACACAAAGTATTAATGATACAGCTTTTCCTCTTGTTATTCTTTCTTTATATATTAACTTTGAAAAGAATGCAAGAAATAGTGGTGATGTATAAAGAAGCACCGCCGCAATTGATACACCTACAACTTCTACCGCTTTAAAATAGCACATATTGAAAAATCCCTGACATATAATTCCTATAGCCACACAGTACATAAGTCCTTTTTTATTTAATTTAAGTACATGTGGTTTTCTTATTCCTGCATATATTGAAAGAGTTATAAATCCTATAAATAATCTTGTGAACGCTACCTGTTCTGATGATAATCCTCTTGCCATGAGTATATTTCCGAACAGTCCAAGCGACGACCATATTAATCCAGCCATTGCTATATATACATAACATTTTTTACAATTCTTCATTTCTAAACACCCCCAAATTTTATTCCCACTTTACTATATAGCAAATGATATGCCACTTTGATTTTTTATTAACTTAACAATATATTTATTATTTTATTTATACATATCTAATATAGTGAAAGCATTGAAATATATGAGTTTTTAAATCTTTAAAGCATACATTTATTAAATCCCGTTATTTATTAATTTTTATTTATTTACTGTATCACCTTATTTTTTATTTTTATTTCTGAAATCCAGTATTTTATTAAGTTATTTATGACTTATTAATTTATATTTAAGTTATTTATGACTTGTATTTAAATTAATATTAAGTTATATTTGACTTATAAATATATTTTAAAGGGTGATAAAATTATGAAACTCGGAGAAGATTTTTACAGACGAATACTTGAAGAGTCGCATGACGAAATATGCGTTTCTGACAAAGACGGTGTTATGCTGTTCTGCAATAAATCATTTGAAGAAAACTACGGTATTTCAAAGGATGATATGATTGGAAAAGGAGTGGAATATCTTCAGGAAAATGGATACGCTACAAAAAGTCCAATTCCAAAGGTTATTCTTACAAAGAAAAAATTCACAATTGAACAGAAAACACACACAGGAAAAACACTTATAATAACAGCTATTCCCATATTCGATTCAAATGGAGATATTGAATATATTATGGAAAACGTAAGGGATATAACAGAATTAAATGAGATAAAACACGAGCTTGAAAGCAAGGAAAAGGAAGTTCTTAAATATAAATCAGAGGTTGAAACTCTTTATAAAAGTACTCTGAGATATGAAGATGAGGTTATCTGCGGCGGGCCTATTATGGAGCCTATAATTACAACTGCCAAAAGAATTGCAAATGCAAACGTAAATGTAATGATACTTGGTGAATCTGGTACAGGAAAGAGCTCTATTGCCAGATACATACACAGAATAAGTAAAAGAGCCAAAAAGCCGTTTATAACTATAAACTGTACTACTATTCCTTCTCATCTTCTGGAGTCTGAGCTTTTCGGATATAAGGCTGGTGCATTCACTGGTGCAAATTCCAAGGGAAAAGTAGGACTTGTAGAACTCGCAGACGGTGGTACTCTATTTCTTGATGAAATAGGAGATATTCCACTTGACCTTCAGGCAAAATTTCTTCAGCTTATTCAGGAAAGAACCTTCATTCCTGTTGGTGGTGTAAAGCCTAAAAAAGTAAATATAAGAATAATCTCAGCGACAAATGCTGATATTATGGCCAAGGTAAAAGATAAAAGCTTCAGAGAGGATTTATATTACAGACTGAACGTAATAGAAATAAAGCTTCCTCCTTTAAGAAAAAGAGGTGAAAATCTTATAAAGATGATTCGATATTATTTCAAAAGATATTGTAAGGAATTTGGTGTTCCCGATAAGACAATTTCCCGAGAGGCGGTAAATGTACTTTCTAAATACAGTTTTCCAGGAAATATAAGGGAATTACAAAATATAATGCAAAAGATTGTTCTTACATCACCAGGTGATTGTATAAATGCATCTGATCTTCCTTATATTATAGATTTTAAATCTGAAATTAAAAATCCGACAAAAGATAAGGATGTCGGCAGAAATGATAACTTAAATAATATGGCAAATAGTATAAAGTATAATTCAGATAATGATGAGCTTAATTTTGACGATATTATGAATGAATTTGAAAAGATTATCATTTCTGATTATTATTCAAAATATAAAAGTACCTATAAAATCGCAGAAAAATTGGGCATATCACAATCAAAAGCAAGCCGTTTAGTGAGAAAGCATTTAAATTCAGACAGTTAGCCGATAAGCCCCTAATATTGAAAATTTCATTATATTCTGATATCATTGTACTAAGGAAAAATATATTTCCAACATAGATTCAGTATAGTTTTATTTTAAAACCGATGTCTTTAAGATATCAAAAAATTTATATTATGAGGTGCACAGAAAAAATATGTTAATGAACACTCATTTCCAAATCGCTAGATCAGTACTTGAAAATATGGATTACAGAAATTCTGAACTAATAAAGGAAAAGAATTTCATATATGGTAATATAAAACCTGATGCTCTATCTAAATACAAATTACATAGACATTATATGGATGAGTCTTTTGAAATGATTGCTTCTAAAATAGAATATTTAAGCAATCTTGATTTAGACTGTTTATTATCAAAGAGATTTTCATTAAGCAGATTCAGCCAGGAACTTGGAGTTGTATGCCATTTCCTTTGTGATTTCTTCTGTGTTGCACACAGTGAAAGATGGGAATTCAAGCATAGTATGAACAGACATGTTGTTTATGAAAAGGACCTTGCTGCTGCAGCAAAAGCTACTGATCTTACAATTATTAAAGGAGATTCTATGGAGAAACAGGAATTTATAGACTTCTTTAATGTACTTTATGAACAGTACAAAAGTAATGGTAATTACATTAAAAACGATTTACAGTTTTCAACTTATATCTGCAATAGCGTGACTGACTATGTGTTAAGAAATATAATAGCTAATTCAGAAAAAACATTAAAAATAATAGCATAAGATAATCAGTTAATACTATAAAAGATATTTTAAAGGAGCTTTATTAAAAGCTCCTTTTTTTTTGCATAAAAAACCTCCTTTTTATCAAGGAGGCCTTTTAATTACTTTTTAATAACACTTCAGCAATAAATATTTTATCAGATTATATACTCTCTTTTTAAGAATATCTTTTTATATTCTGTTCTGATAAAATACATTATTTTCTCTATTTTTCACTGTTTATTTTTATTATTTTATCTATCGCATCTGATACGTTGGCTGATACATATGAAGCTGCTTTCTTTACATCAGCTCTTGCTTTTTCCATTGCAAATCCGTATTCATAGCCCTCAAGCATTGATATGTCGTTTGGAGAGTCTCCTATTGTAGCCACTTCTTCAGGTTTTATACCTTCTATTTCTATTACATAGTCTATTGCGGCCTTCTTTGAAACACCCTTTGGAACTATATTAAGTGTCAGTTCACTTGAGAAGTATATATCTGTGTCATTTTCAAATTCTTCCTTTAAAAGAACTTCTATTCTTTCAAGCTCTTTTGGATCCTCACACGCAACACCTATATTTCCTATCATATTATCAAAGCTTTCTTTTTTAGAAAAATCAGGGTCATATACATAATCTTTTGAGTAATGCTTAAAGGCATTTCCTTCATCCATTATTACTGTATCTCCCTTATATTTGAAATAAAGCTGTGCTTCTGCATGTTTATTTTTTTCTATTTCGTCAAACTTTGTTATTATTCTTCTTGATATATCATCAGTTAATGTTCCCTTGAATATTATATTAAGTGAACTGTCATATATAAATGAACCATTTTCACATATAAAATACCCTTTAAGATCAACATCATTTTTTATCATGTTATATCCCTGCTTGAATATTCTTCCTGTGGCAATATTGAATTCAAGTCCATTTGCCTCAGCTCTTTTTATTGCATCTGAGTCCTTCTTACTTACACCTTCATTATATAAAGTTCCATCTAAATCACAAAATATCCGTTTTATCATCCTGATTACCTTCTATTCTTTTTATAAATTTATATAAACCTTTACTGATCTATTTTTATTAATAAACTTTTTAACTCTGATTTATTCGAAGTTAAATTATCTAAATTCACGTGATTTTATATTATAACAAATATAATTATGTCTTCAGTATTGTAAAATACTGTCTATAAACCAGCATAATCAGATTACATCTGAAATTATATAAATTTGTCATATTATTTATTTTTACATGTTATAATACTAATTCATTTCCTTTAATTTAAGTCTTAAGTCGCTTAGTATCTGTCTTACTGCTCTGTTTCTTATTTTTCTTCTGTCTCCGTTGAAGTTGTTTTCTCTTACGAAGGTTTCATCTCCTATTGATATGGCAGTGTAAACAAGTCCTACTGGTTTTTCAGCAGTTCCACCGCCTGGTCCTGCAACTCCTGTTGTTGCAAGTCCTATATCAGCTCCAAGTCCTTTTCTTATACCCTCTGCCATTTCCTTTGCAGTCTGTTCACTTACTGCTCCGTATTTATCAAGAGTTTCCCTATTTACACCAAGTCTTTTAACCTTTGCTTCATTTGTATATGTAACACATCCTTCAAGAAGTACTTCAGAAATTCCAGGATAGTTTACAAGCTGTGCAGCTACAAGGCCACCTGTACATGATTCAGCAACTGCTATTGTCTTTTTCTTTTCCACAAGCATTTCAGCAACAGAGTCCTCAAGTGCAGATTCTTTTTCCATTATAGATGAACCACCCTCTGCATATATAAATTCTCCAACTCTTTCTCTTATTTCAGCTGATTTCTTATCAAGCATAACCTTTGCTTCTTCTTCATTTTTAGCCTTTGCTGTAAGTCTTATTGTTACTTCCATTTCCTTTGCATAAAGTGCAACAGTAGGATTGTCCTGATTTTCAAGTATATCCTCTATTTCTATTTCAAGTGCAGACTCACCTATTCCGTAAAATCTAAGCACCCTTGATATAAACATACTGTCTGTAAACTGCTTTAAGTAATCCCTTACGCTTTCTTCAAACATTGCCTTCATTTCTCTTGGAGGCCCAGGCATAACTATTATTCTTTTCCCGTCCTTTTCAAATACAGCCCCAGGAGCTGTACCGTGATTATTCTTTATTACAGTTGCTTCCTTAGGGAAATAAGCCTGTTTTTTATTGTTTGGTGGTATCGGTTTTCCCTTTGAAAATCTACGGCATCTTTCTTCTATATCTTTCCATGAAGGTTCATGAAGTACCATTTCCTGTCCAAAGTATTCAGCTGCCATTTCTTTGGTAAGATCGTCTTTTGTAGGTCCAAGTCCCCCGGTTGTTATTACCATATCACTTCTTTTAAGGGCCTCATCAAAACACTCTAAAAGTCTCTTTGGATTATCGCCAACAGTACTCTGATTGAATACTTCTATTCCAAGAGCGGCAAGTTCTCTTGAAAGATACTGCGCGTTTGTATTTACTATATCCCCAAGAAGAAGTTCTGTTCCTACAGATATAAGTTCCACTCTCATTTTATCACCTCTATATTCTTAAATTTACAAAATTAATTTTATCAGAATATACACTGTTTTTCAAACGTAAGGTACGTTAAATATCGTATTATAATCATATAATATTAAGCGTATTGTATATTATAATACTTTATTTAATTTACCTGTACATATGCCGTTTTGAAATTTCCATATTTTCAAGACCTGTTATATTCGCTTTTGTAATTTACCTATACATACGCCATTTTGAAATTCTTTTTATTCAATGGTACCACTATACCCGTAAACTTGATAACCTGTGGTACTTTCAAGCTCAACCTTTTAATTCTATAATTTAATTAATGATTGTAATGAAACCCTAAACGCGGGAAATTTTTAATGAGGTGATTAATTTGATGAAAGTAGCAGTTTTAATGGGAGGTATTTCTTCAGAAAGAGAAATATCACTTAAATCTGGAGAAGGTGTTTTCCAGAATCTTGATAGAGAAAAATACGAACCAGTAAAGGTTGTCTTAAATAAAAAAACAGATGTTATAACAGAAATACCAGAAGATACAGATTTCGCATTCCTTGCACTTCACGGTAAATTCGGTGAAGACGGATGTGTTCAGTCAGTTCTTGAAACAATGGATATACCATATTCAGGATGTGGCCCTTTAAGCAGTGCAATGTGCATGGATAAAAACATATCTAAAAAAATATGTAAAGCATCTGGAATACCAACAGCAGACTGGATAACAGTTAAATCAATAGAAGAAATAGACTACGATAGAATAGAAGAAATGGGTTACCCTGTTTTCGTAAAACCTAATTCAGGTGGATCAAGTGTGGCTACATTTATGATAAAAGAAAAAGAAGGTATAGAAGACGCAGTAAGACAGGGACTTGAAGTTGATGAAGAAGTAATGATAGAACAGTATCTTCCTGGAGAAGAATACACTTCGTTCATACTTGACGGTGAAGTATTCCCTACTATATCAATAAAATCAGATCAGGAATTCTTCGATTTCGAAGCTAAATACTCATCTGACAATGGCGCACGCGAAGAAGTTGTATATCTTGAAGAAGATCTTCAGAATAAATTAAACGAATACTCAAAAGCATGCTGGAAAGCATTCAACTGTAAAGCTTACGTAAGAGTAGACTTTATAATAAGCGATGGCGTTCCATATGTTCTTGAACTTAACACACTTCCTGGACTTACAGCTACAAGCTTAATACCAAGAAGTGCAGCTGCTAAAGGCATAGAATACTCTCAGCTTTTAGACAGACTTATAAACAGCTCTCTTAAATAATATTCTATATATTATATATTCTGCCGGTGAACTTGTTTCGCCGGTCTTTTTTTGTATAGAAATAAAATCCATATACAAGTATAATAGTAATAGTAAAAAATACTGAATTGAAGGTGATACTTTGCTATTTTCTGATTTCAAAATTGAAGAAAATACTCCAATATATATACAAATTAAAGAATATCTTACAAGACTTATAGACAAAGGTCTTCTTCCAAATGAAAGCAAGCTTCCATCTACAAGAGAACTCTCAGAAATTCTGGGGGTGAGCAGAAATTCAATAATTTCGGCGTATGATGAGCTTAAATCCTCTGGTATAGTCTATTCTGTTAAAGGTAAGGGTTCTTTTGTAAATTCAAAAAAATCCGTTGCTGACTCTGAGTGGTCCTTTGACTGGTATAACAAAAAAAACACTTTTTCAGAAACCGCAACAAAACTTGATATAGTCAAAAGTGAAATTCCATGGAGTTCAGATTTGATATCTTTTAAAAGTATCTCACCCGATGGAAGTTTATTTGATATGGATGAGTTTAAAAAATCATTTTTAAACAGAATTTCAATAGAAGGTCATAAAATCGTAAACTACGGATACGCACAGGGCTATAAGCCTCTTTTGGAATATCTTTCAGGTTATATGAAGAAAAAAGGCTCTTATTCTGATAATAAATGCTCTATTGTTACAAATGGATTTACAGAAGCCTTTGACCTTGTTTTATCTGCTTTTACAAATCCAGGAGATATTATAATCTGTGAAAATCCAACTCATAATACATCAATCAAAATAATGAAAACACATAATATACAGATTGAAGGTGTTGATATCAATGGTAAAGGTCTTAATTTTGATATGCTTGAGGAAAAGATTTTAAAATTTAAGGATAAAATCAAATTTGCATATATAACACCTTCATATAATAACCCTACTGGAAATGTTATGACACCGGAAAACAGACTTAAATTCTATAATATAATGAGAAAGCATAATATCCCTATTATAGAAGATGGGTTTAATGAGGAACTTTTATATTCGAGCTCTCATATATTCCCTCTTTCTTCATTTGATACAAATGGAAGTGGCGTTATATATATAGGAAGCTTTTCAAAAATACTGTTCCCCGGTATGAGAATAGGATGGATTTATGCGGATAAAAGGGTTGTTGATATTTTAGTGAGTGTCAAACGATGCAGAAATATTCATACATCATTTTTGGACCAAGGAATACTTTATGACTACCTTATAAGCGGTAAATTTGAAAAATACATAAAAAAAATACGTAAATCCTATGGCGACAGATTCAGCTTTGCGCGTGAATGTGTCGAAAAATATATTCCATGTAAATATATACTTGGAGACGGAGGTCTCCATATATTTATAAAGCTTGATGGTATAAATTCTAGGGAACTACTCTATAAATGTTATGAGCGAAAGGTAATATTTATGCCTGGTGATTTATTCTTTACAGATGGTGGTGGCTCTGATACACTCAGACTTGGGCTGTCAAGACTTAATACAGATGATATTGAAAAGGGAATAAAAATTATAGGTGAAGTTGTTCGTGAAATGCAAAACAATAAATTATAAAATAATCATGAACTGAACAGCTTACAAAATATTAAACAATGAACGCGAAATAATTATAAGTCAGGTAATTTTTTAATCTAAAACAACAGCCGATAAAATGATTATTGATTAAGCGATTTTTTAAATCCAGAACAGCAGATAATAAGATAATCACAGGCTGAATAGTTTTTAAAATACGAAACAATTATAGATAATGCAATTATAACTTTTAAATAATTTTTTATAAGGAGGAAATAATGAATCTTATAACATTTGAAAATATATGTAAAAGCTACTCTGAAAAGAAACTTATAGAAAATCTTTCATTTGGTATAAATGACGGAGAAAAAATAGGTCTTATCGGGGTAAATGGTACAGGAAAATCAACTCTTCTTAAAATAGTAGCAGGAGTTGAGGAAATAGATGACGGTAAAATAACAAAGGCAGGAAAAACAAGAATAGAATACCTCCCACAGAGTCCCGATTACGATGAAAATGCGACTGTGCTTGAACAGGTATTCAACGCTGAATCCAAGGAGTTAAATCTTCTTGGAAAATATCAGGATCTTTTAAAGAAACTTGAAGCTGAATACTCTGATAAACTAAATAGTGAGCTTATAAGAGTACAGGAGCAGATAGACACCCTTAATCTGTGGGATCTTGAAAATGAAGCAAAAGCAATACTTACAAAGCTTGGAATAGACAATTTTGACCGGAAAGTATCAGAGCTTTCTGGTGGTCAGAGAAAAAGAATTTCACTTGCCTCTGCCCTTCTTACTCCATGTGAGCTTTTAGTTCTTGACGAGCCTACCAACCACCTTGACAACGATACAATAGACTGGCTTGAAGAATACCTTAACTCAAGAAAAGGCTCACTTCTTATGATTACACATGACAGATACTTCCTTGACAGAGTTACAAACAGAATACTTGAGCTTGATAAGGGAAGACTTTTCAGCTATGAAGGAAACTATACTCTGTTCCTTGAAAAGAAAATGGAAAGACTTCAGCTTGAATCAAGCATGGAAGATAAAAGACAGAACCTTATAAGAAACGAACTTAAATGGGTTAAAAGAGGTGCAAGAGCCAGAACTACAAAACAGAAGGCAAGACTTCAGAGATTTGATGAGCTTGTAAACAGAGATGTTATAAAAGAAGACGATAAGCTTGATATATCAGTTGGTTCAAGCAGACTTGGTAAGAAAATAATAGAAATAAAGAATATATCAAAGAGCTTTGACGGAAAAAAAGTTATAGATAATCTTGAATATACACTTGCCAGAACTGACAGAATAGGTATAGTAGGTAAAAACGGAATGGGTAAATCTACCCTTATAAATATATTAAACGGTAAACTTGAACCAGACAGCGGAACTATTGAAATAGGTGAAACTGTAAGAATAGGATGCTTCTCTCAGGATGACTCTCATATGGATCTTTCAATGAAGGCAATAGACTATATAAAGGAAGAAAGTGATTATATAACTACTGCTGATGGTACAAAAATTACAGCTTCTATGATGTGTGAAAGATTCTTATTCAACGGTACAATGCAGCATACACTTATAGAAAAATTATCCGGTGGGGAAAGAAGAAGACTTCACCTTTTAAGAGTTCTTATGGGCGCTCCAAACGTACTTCTTCTTGACGAGCCTACAAATGATCTTGATATAGAAACTCTTAAAAGACTTGAAGATTATCTTGATGAATTTGATGGTGTAGTTATAACTGTATCACACGACAGATACTTCCTTGACAGAATATGCAACAAAATATTTGCATATGAAGGAATGGGAAAAATCTATATATTCACTGGTAATTACAGCGATTACACTATATACAGAGAAATACAGAATATAGAATTTGAAGAGGAAGAAAAAGCAAAGGTCAAGAAATCTCCCGAATCTAAGAAGGAAAATACAAGGCCTAAAAACGATAAAAAGCTTAAATTCTCATACAACGAGCAGAGAGAATATTCTACAATAGACTCTGATATAGAACAGCTTGAAATGAAAATATCAGCTCTTGAAGAAAGTACAGCTGCTTTCAGCACTGATTTCACAAAATTACAGGAAATCATGGACGAAAAGGCTGAGCTTGAAAAAGAACTTGAGTATAAATACGAAAGATGGGAATATTTAAATGATCTTGCTGAACAGATAGACAGTCAAAAGAACTCTTAATCTTTTAAATTTTAATTGTATATAATCCTACGCTGTATAAAAATGTATAAATTTACGAAAACACTATGCAGGTGGCTTTATACAATATAAATAATTAGTTTTTACAATATAAAAGGACTTATATCATTTAAGATATAAGTCCTCTTTTTATCTGCATAATTTATATACATAGTCTGATTTATATTTTTAATCCTGGTATATTTCCAGTAAACTTTTGACAGGACAAACAGCATTAAACAAACATTGTAATTCCATTTTTAATGTCCCATATCCTGTGATTTAGTCCTCAGAATATGCCCAGCACGCCTTTACCTGCCAGCCAATCTCTTTAAATGTCCATAATTTTTCACTTCTTTTTATGCTATTAGGATCATTTACTATAAATTTTCCATCCTTTAATCCTGCTATTACTATAAAATGACCTTCTTTTGTAAAATCTCCTGGTTTCATACTGCATATTATAGGATGTCCTTTTTCAAGCTCTTCCTTGAACACTTTATCAGTTTTATCTATTTTCCATCCCTTTATTCCAAATTTCTTGGCTCCTTCGTACATAAGTCTCCAGTTTGTACCATTTGCTTCATGATAACCCTTTGAATCACTGTATTTTGCAACTTTTATAGGTGTTATACTTCTTTTTCCCGTAAGACCCGATGCGACCATCGAAAGAGCTGTCGGACCACATCCATTTACAGCAATTATTCCATCACCATATTCTGAATATCCCCACTTCTCATCCCACTGCTGAAGTCTTGGAATTTTTCCATCTCCACATTCTTCATCTATTTTCACAAATATTCCAGGCATTCTGGTTTTGTCATAATTTAAAGCAAAGTCTATTGTTTCGGGATTTGAATAAAGCAACCGTAAAACATCTTCTGGATACATAGGAGCTGCCTGTATTATATTATTATACTTAGGTTCTTCCTTGCTTCTTTCCTGAAAGGCCTTTAAATATTTTAATATTTTTTCATCATCTATTGAAGATGGTATTTCAGAAGTTCCCTCGATTTTCGCTTCACTTTCTGTATTACTTATTTTTTCGTCGTTTTTCCGACTAAAGAAGTTTACTCCGACAAATATTATAGCAATAGCAGCCATAATATAAAGTGTTATCGTTATCTCCTTCTTTAACTTTCTTTTTCTTTTCCGCATTTTTACACCTCTATTTTTATTCCGGAAGCATTTTTTTATTTACTTTTCCAATTGGAGTAACCGGTATATTGCTTATCTGTACAATACTGTCTGGTATCATATAAGGTGGAAGCATTTTTTTCAAATGATTTCTTATTTTCATAGGTTCTACCTTATTATCTGAAACATAGAACGCCTTGAGATATTTTTCGCCTCTGTCATCTTCCCTTGCAACACATACCGAACTCTTTATTTCAGGTATTTCATTCATTGTATTTTCTATTTCGTATATTTCAACCCTTATACCGTTTATTTTTACCTGGCTATCCATTCTTCCTATACAGTCTATATCTCCACTGTCAAACCATTTAGCAAGGTCCCCTGTTCTATACATCATTCTTGTATATTTATCTATTCCCCTTGGATTTGGAACAAAGCTTTTTAATGTAAGCTCATCCCTGTGCATATATCCTCTTGAAATCTGTATTCCCGAAAGACATAATTCTCCTGGGACACCAACCGGGCAGAGATTTCCATTTCTATCAAGTATATACGCATATGTATTGTATACTGGTTTTCCAATAGGTATTTTTTCATATTCCTTTGTTACCTTAAATGCAGTAGAAATAACTGTAAATTCTGCAGGGCCATACTCATTATATATATCATAATGTCTTTTTCTGTATCCTTTAAGCTTATCTCCACCGGATTGTAATACTCTGAGGTATTTATTTTCACAGTTCTTTATAAATCTCTTTGCAAATATCGTTGGAACAGCCAGTATTGTTATTTTTCTGTTTTTACAGTATTTATTTACACTGTATTCATCAGTTCTCGCATACTCCGGTATTACATCTACAGACGCACCACAAAGCAGATACGGGAATAACTGTTTTATAGCCGCATCAAAGCTGAAGCTAAGATAAACACCACATATATCATTCTCATCAGCACTTATATAGTCAACAGCATATCTGCACATATTCACGAAGCTTCTGTGTTCTATTGACATACACTTTGGTCTTCCTGTTGATCCCGAAGTAGATATTTTATATGCACAGTTATCAGGATATACAACCTCAGTTATAGGGTAATCATTTTCAAACATTGATTTATTTTCTATATAAATCTTTCTCTTGTTCATATCCGGTATTCTGTCTTCCAGCTCCTTTGATGTTACTATTAATTCCGCATCACTGTCTTCTAAAAGATATTCCATTCTCTTTGACGGATTTCCCTGGTCTATCGGGAATATTACCGCTCCGGCCTTCATTACTCCTATTGCAACTATAACCACCCACACATCTCTCTGAAGTATTGACGCGACAGTATCCTCTCTTTTTATACCGATACTGTTTAAATATCCGGCAAATCTTTCTGTAAGCATGTCAATTTCTCTGTACGTTATATTTATATCGTTGTCCCTTAGTGCTATATTATCTGGTGTTTTTCTTACCTGTTCATAAAATAAATCCATATATGTACTGTCTAGTGGTTTACGAAGTCCCATATCGTTGAATTTATTCAGTACTTTTTTTTCTTCTTTTTTAGTAATATATTTTATTTCGTCTAATTTTATCTCTTCATTTTCTACAATCTGATTTATTATGGTTTCAAACATCTTAAGAACTCTTTCAGCGGTTCTGTGCTTATATCTGAATGGATTGTATCTTGCTTCAAGTCTTAATGTCCCTTCACCAGCTGCTGTTATTAATCCAAAATCATACCCCTTATGTATCATAATATTTTCGATTAAATCCTGTGCATATGACTCTACATTTTCACTTATAATTATAGTATTTACAAGTTTTTTACTGAGCGGGCTTCCCTTTTCTATTTCTGAAAGCAGATAATTCATATATTCTTTTGAATTTTTTTTCTGTTTCATTACTTTTTTTACTTTTTTTGTAAATCTCTCGTTTTCATTCGTCTTTATTCTTACAGGTGTTATACTCGTCGAACTTCCTATTATAGCATCCCTCTCGTAAGTATATTCCTGTAATATTAAACCATACATAGTTTCAAGTATTGTCGTTATATCCAAATTATTTTTTAAAGCATATTCTTTAAATTTTATATATTTATCGCCATTTATTCTCAATTTTGCCTCTGCCAGAGTCCCGTCATCTTCTCTGTTTAAATAGTCATATGGTATCCTCGCAACAACATTATATTCACGATGGATTTCCATCCAGTGTTCTCTGGCTTTTATTAGTCTCTGTTCATTTTTCTGTTCTGTCATATTAGTACTTCCTCCTTTTGAATATTCTATTCCCAAGGATGCATATTTCAATTATATTACTTATTTATATATTTTTCCATTATTTTTATTTTCTTGTTTTTTTTACCATTACGCCCTTATGCCATTATATTAATTAGTTTCATCCATTTTATAAGATTTTATTCTTTATAAAATTAAAAACAGTCCGTCATTTTGGCGAACTGTTTTTATATGTCAAATAATCATTACATTCTTAAATTAACTTTAATAATCATACTCTTTTGTAGTTTCACACATTACGACCTTTATCTTGTTATTGAACATATTTTTATATGCAAGAAGGAACTCGTTTAGTTCTGAGTCCATAAGGTTTATAGGTTTATCACTACAAAGCATAACTTTTTCTTCATCTATGATAACCCTTATATCATTAGTATCATTTTTTATGAAAGTTGTTATACAGCTTTTTGCTGTTATCTTTGCTCCGTATCTTTCATAGAAGCCTGCACTTCTGCTTAATTTTTCCATGGCCTCCGGACTTATATCAGATCCTTCTTTTGAAAGACCCTCTGTATCTATTCCAAACTTTTTAAGCTGGTCTTCCATTTCCTTTGTATCCATTCCATATCTTTCCATAAGTTTTTTCTGTATTTTAAATAATTTTTCCTGAGATATATTATTTTCATTCATATATTCAGTTATTTTTCTTGAAAATTCAGCCATACTTAAATTTCCACCTGATACAGAAAAATAAAGATTCATCATATAATCTTCAAATTTATCGACATCAGACTCTTTAACTTTGTTTTTAAGTTCATTAAAATCTATTATTCTATCGTCAGACATATTATATACCTCCTGATTTTTTTCTATGTATAGCATTATATCATATATTTAAAAGTTTTTTTCTATGCTTTTTATACATCTTTACTATTTCAAATTATTTCCAATATTACTTCATATGAATTTACATAATTTTTTATTTGTTTATATTCAGCAAATTATTTTTTCATAATAATTCATATGTAAATATAAAGCGTTTTTCTATTTGACAAATGTTATTTTACAATTATCTGCATCAAGAATACATTTTTCACCAAGAGGAAGCGTTACAGCTGGCAGGCAGTGCCCACTCTGAACGTTAAACACAGCTGGCACCCCTGTACGAACGGCAAACTCCCTTGCTACTTCTTCAATCGTACACTCTGCCTCGTTGCAGTTTGCAAAATCTCCAAATATTATTCCCCTGCAGTTTTTAAACTTTCCTGCATTCCAAAGCTGCATAAGCATTCTGTCTATTTTATATGTAGGCTCTCCTACTTCTTCAATAAAGAAAATCTTATCATCTGTATCCGGTTCAAATTCAGTTCCCAATAGAGACGTTAAAAGAGAAAGATTTCCTCCTGTAAGAATTCCCTCGCACTTTCCACCGTTAATAGTTATTATATCTTCACCCTCAGGATTTTCTATTTCAAGTCTCCCATCGAACGTAAGGGCCTTTTTAAGTGCATCAGCGCTGAACTGTCCCCATTTATACGCATTGGCTCCTAATAATCCATGAAATGGCTTTAAACCACATTTCTGCATAAATGTTATATTAAGTGCTGTTATATCTGAAAAACCTATAAAAGGCTTTGGATTTTTTGCTATTACATCATAATCTATTTTTTCAAGTATTCTTGTACAGCCATACCCTCCCCTGAGGCATAATATAGCATCAACGCTATCATCCCTGAACATATCCTCAAGTGCCTTAACTCTTTCATCATCAGTCCCAGCAAGGTATCCTCTGTATCTTTTAAAGCAGGTATCGCTTAGTTTTACCGCTCCCATATATTTTTCTATATCTTCTTTAACCTTCATTATATCGTCTTTTCTATATGCACCAGCAGGCGCTAAAATTCCTATCATATATAAACCTCCTTCGTACAATAAATATTATATCAAATGATATGGTATAAAATGCTATTAAAATTAATGAAAGTATTGTAATATTGTATTGTATGTTATTTTTTTAAAATAAAATTTTTTAGGAGTTGATATAATGAAACTTTTTATAAGTTCTGATATTGAAGGTACTTGCTGTATAGCTGACTGGAATGAAACTTATCCAAACAGACCAGAATACACATATTTTAGTGAACAGATGACGAGAGAGGTATCTGCTGTATGCAGGGGTGCATTATCTTGTGGTTTTGACGATATACTTGTAAGAGATGCCCATGAGGATGCAAGAAACATCAATCCTTCTCTTCTTCCAGATGCAGAGGGAATAAAAGTTATGAGAAACTGGACTGAGGATCCTCTTATAATGATGTCTGGAATACAGAATGGATTTGATGCCTGTGCTTTTACAGGATTTCATGCTGGAGCATACACAGATGGAAGTCCGCTTTGCCACACTATGTCTCTTAAATTTGACTATATGAAAATAAACGGTGAGGTATGCACAGAGTTTGATGTAAATACATACACTGCTGCTTATTATAATGTCCCTGTTGTTTTCGTTTCAGGGGATAAATCAGTATGTGAAAAGGCCAAAAGGCTTAATCCTAATATAGTAACTGTTCCTGTTGTTGATGGTACATTTGGAGCTACAACATCAGTACATCCAAACAAAGCCGTCAGACTTATAGAGGAAGGTATTAAAAAGGCTTTATCTTCAGATCTTGATAAGTGCCTTATAAAACTTCCAAAACATTTTGATATAGAAATAAAATATCTTAGTCATATCGATGCTGAAAGAGCTTCATATTATCCTGGTATGGTAAAGAAGGATTTAAAAACTGTTACATTCTCTACCGATGATTATTTTGAAGTTCTAAGAATGATTATGTTTTTAATGTAGATTAATAGACATGAATTTATAGTTCAATAGAGAAAGGAAATTTATGGTTTATGGCTTTTATAGTTTTTTTAATAGTCTTTGCACTATTCTTTGCGGCAATGTATGTGCTGACTACTTTTGTAGGTCTTGGCCTTATGACTCTTTTAGGCTTTGAATACCAGAGTATTTCCGCAGTCTTTCTTTTCTTCTTTATATTCGTATGTCTTACTCTTCCAGTTGATTTTATAATTACACCTGTACTGGATTATTTAAAGTTTAAAAAGAAACTTCCTTATATTATATATAAAGGTGTTGAATTCTTTTTATCTTTTATTTTGGTATTTATTGCACTTGTAATACTGGATCATTATATGAGAGTAATCTCCATACCGATAAGAACAAAGGTGTTATTCTCAATACTTTTATATCTTTTCGATATTTCATCAGATACAATATTAAGGAAAAGTTCAGACAAATAAAAAGAACAGCTGATATAATTCAGCTGCTCTTTTTTATATTATTATTTAATTTATCTGATATTATTTACACACTCGGTATTTCTTTATTTTTATCTATTTTATCAGTAATTTTTTCATTGGCCGCGTCTTCAGCTGCTTTTTTATTTTCATCACGATATATCTTTTTATTATACATAAACATATATGCAGCTGATCCGAATATTATAAGATATCCTATCATACTTACCCCATCAGGATAGTTTCCAAATATAAATATTCCGAGTATTGCTGAGAATATTATATTAGTATAGTCGAATATTGATATTTCTCTCGCTGGTGCATATTTATAAGCAAGTGTTACCCCGAACTGTCCTATACTTGCTGAAACACCCGCTAATATAAGATATAGTAACTGCATTGAGCTCATTGGCTGGTAATTTACAAGTACAAATGGAAGTACTGATAACATTGAGAACGCTGAGAAGAAGAACACTATTGTGTAATAATCTTCTTTATCTCCAATTGCTCTTACGCATGTATACGCAGCTGCCGCACAGACAGCTCCTAATAATCCTGCTAAATAAGGTACCATTTCTATACTGAAACTGGGTTTTATTATGAATAAAGCTCCTATAAATGCTACTACTATCATACCTATCTGTTTTATATTCATTTTTTCCTTTAAGAATAATGCACTGAATATTACGACAAGGAATGGACTTATTTTATTAAGCATGCTCGCATCTGCAAGTATAAGATGGTCTATTGCATAGAAATTTAATATCATACCTAATGTTCCAAATACCGATCTCATTATAAGAACAGGCATGTTTTCTTTTTTACCAAGCATTCTTCCATGATGTTTTATTATAAGATAAAGTGCTACCATAGACGCTACCAGATTTCTGAAAAATACCTTCTGTAAACTTGGAAGATCTCCCGCAAGTTTTACAAATGCCGACATTAAAGCGAATCCAAACGCTGACATTATTATGAAAAATACACCTTTTACTCTGTTTGATTCCATATATTCACTCCGTTCTTTTTTATTTTTATATTGTATATATTAACTTTTTAATATTCCCTTGTATCTTCTTGTATATTGTATACTTTATTCTTTAATGTGTCAACAAAGTATTTTTCACTTTATAATCATTATTATTTAGAGTTTTATTTTTTATAAATATTTTTCTAATTTATTATAATACCCTGAATCAGAATATTTATTCAGATTTACTGTAGGTTACATTTAATTTATTATATAAATTAAAATTCAGTTATAGACTATCTTTAAAATATATTGTATAATTTTAAGACATATATAAAATATAGGAGGTATCAGTATTATGTCAATAGAAAGATACGAGGGAACAGGTAGAATGAGCAGAGCCGTTGTAAATAACGGTACAATATATCTTTGTGGTCAGACTTGCCCAGATGGTGGTATAGTAGAACAGACTCAGGGAGTAATAAAAAAAATAGAAGATCTTCTTGAAAAATATGGATCAGATAAAAACCATATGCTTTCTGTTACAATATATCTTAGAGATATGAAAGATTTCGAAGCTATGAACTCTGTTTGGGATGCATGGGTTGAAGAAGGTCACGAACCAGCAAGAGCATGTGTTGAAGCAAGACTTGCAAGAGAACATCTTCTTGTTGAAATGAGCGTTGTTGCCGCAGAAAAATAATTAGTAATCGGATAAATTTACTTTTAGGGATGCACATTATGTGCATCTCTTTTTATGCTTATTTTGTTTTATTCAGTACATCTATGGACATAAACCTTAAAACATTATACAATATTAGTATTATAACTAAGTTAAAGTAGGTGATTTCATGGACAATAACTGCACAATGCCTATATATCAGAAGATAGCTTTGGACATAGCTAATAAGATATATACGGGAGAAGTAGAAGAAAATTCTATATTATATGGTCGTTCTGTTCTTGCAGGAAAATACAATGTTTCTCCGGAAACTGTAAGAAGATCTGTAAAGATTCTTGAAGATATTGGTGTTGTTAAGAGTATAAAAGGTAAAGGTGTAATAGTTCTGTCATCTGCAAAAGCATCTTCATTTATAAAAAAATATCAGGACCTTACAAATATCTCATCATATAAGTCAAATCTTTACGAACTTTTAGATTCAAAAGCCAAGCTTGAAGGGACTATTCTGGATACCATAAACAAAATCCTTGATTATTCAGACAGACTTGAAGTAATAAATCCTCTTGTTCCTGCACAGTTTGTATTAAAGAAAGACTGTAAATATATAGGTCAGGATGCCGGTAAAACTAAGTTCTGGCAGAATACAGGTGGAACAATTGTCGCTATAAAGAGAAATGATGAACTTATCATATCCCCTGGACCGTATATAGAATTTATGGAAGGCGATACACTTTTAGTCGTTGGAGACAAACATATATTTAATTCAGTTCCAATGTTCCTTTACGGACACGACGAAAAAGAAGAAGGCAAAGAGAAATAGTCTCTGAGCAGTTAGATTATTAAATAAATTTTTATTATTATAAAATAGAAGGCCCCCGTAGAATTTATTTTAATTCTAAGGGGGCTTTCTATTTAGGATGAATATATATTTTGTCAATAAACTTAAAGTTTATTTTTCTCTTATATTTTCTATATATCCATCTTTTACTGTTATAACTTTATCCGCTACTTTTTCAGCAAATCCTAAATCATGAGTTACTATAAGTATAGCCATTCCTTCTGATTTAAGTTTATTTATTATTCCAACTACATTGTTTACTGTTTCAGGGTCAAGAGCTGATGTAGGCTCATCAAAGCAAAGAACTTTTGGACTTAGTGCACAAGATCTCGCTATTGCCACTCTCTGCTGCTGTCCACCAGAAAGCTGGAATGGATAAAAATCTCCTTTATCTTCAAGATCTACAAGTTTTAATAGCTCATTTGCTACCTTTTCAACTTCTTTTTTATCCTTTTTAAATACATTTACAGGAGACTCCATTATATTTTCCATAACTGTCATATGAGGGAATAAGTTAAAGTTCTGGAATACCATGCCTATTTTTCCTCTCATTGCCTTCATGTCCTTAGGAGATTTTATCTCTTTTCCATCTATTATAAGTTCTCCTTCGTCAAATGTTTCAAGACCATTTACACATCTTATTATAGTTGTCTTTCCTGCACCTGATTTACCAAGAAGAACAGCCGTTTCTCCTGATTTTACATCAAAAGAAATATCTTTTAATACCGCATTATTTTTAAATGATTTCTTTAATCCTTTTATCTCAAGCATATTATCTTCCTCCTGTCTTTATTTATAGTAATCGTATTTTTTTTCCATACTCTGGAATATCTTTGTTAATATTGCTATGAATACAAGATATATGATACCTGCCCATAATAGAGGCATTAAGCTCGCTGTTCTGTTCATAGCTATCTGAGATATTCTAAGTATATCGTTAAGACCAAGGATATATACAAGAGATGTATCCTTTACAAGAGTTATAACTTCATTTGATACCGGAGCAAGAACTCTCTTTGCAACCTGTGGAAGTATTATTCTTTTGTACATTGTTACCTTATCAAATCCAAGAACTTCTGCTGCTTCCCGCTGCCCAGAATCTATAGACTGTATTCCACCTCTGAATATTTCAGCAAAGTATGCCGCATAGTTAATTACAAATGCAACAGCCCCTGCTGTAAATCTATCGAAAACTATTCCGATAAGAGGAAGACCGTAGAATATAACTATCATCTGAAGTAATAATGGAGTACCTCTCATTATAAGTATATAAAATGAAGTTATACCTCTTATAACCTTACTTTTTGATAATCTTAATAGCGCTACTATTATTCCCAGTGGTACAGATAATACCAATGTTATCGCAAAAAGCGCCAATACTATTTTTATACCTTCTATCATAGATCCTTTCCCCTTTCTCTAAGCTTTCCATTTAATTATGCTGATTAAACCCTTATAAATTATTTATTATGATTATTTATAATTTCCATATTTTTATTTCTGTTTTTTGGGTAATTTTGGGAAGAGAGATAATTCCCTCTTCCCTGTATTTTAATGCTATTTTGTTTTATATACTAAAAGTTTATATCTTATATATTTATATTATTTGAACCATTTGTTGTATATTTCATCAAATGTTCCGTCTTCTTTCATTTCGTTAAGAGTATCGTTTACCTGATCTCTAAGTTCAGTGTTTTCTTTTGCGAATGCTACCACGTAATCTTCAAGACCGAAGTTTTCTTCTAAAACTTTGTATTTATCTTCACCCTTCTGACCTATGTAATATCTTATAAGAACTTCGTCACCTGCAACTGCACTTGTTCTTCCTATTTCAAGATCTCTAAGAGCTTTATCATATGTATCGTAAAGTACTGGCCGACCATCTTTTAAAGTTCCCATGAATTCTGTATCTTTTTCTATAGCTGCCTGAGCTGTTGATTCCCGCTGAGTTCCTACTTCTTTACCAGCTAAATCAGCTTTACTATTAACACCAGAATCTGCCATTGTAACTATTATCTGTTTGTTCTGAAGGTATGAATCTGTATAAGAAACAACTTTTTCTCTTTCCGGGCTAAGTGAATAACCATTCCATAATGCATCTACATTTCCATTATTAAGTTCTGTTTCTTTCATTGACCAGTCTATTGTCTGGAATTCAACTTCTTTATCTAATCTTGAGAACACTTCCTTTGCAAGGTCTATGTCAAATCCAACTATGTTTTCATCTTCATCAAGGAATCCCATAGGTACAAATGTATTATCGAATCCTATTAAAACCTTATTATCATTATTTTCTGTTGCTGTATCTTCTTCTGAACCACCAGAACAAGCTACTGTTCCTATTGCTAATACTAATGCTGCTGCTATAACTGTTAGTTTTTTTAATAATGTTTTCATTTTCCTGTTCCCCCTATTTTTATAATTTTTACAATCCCATAATATTTTTTAGGTTTCTGATATTAAAAAAACTCCCTCCTCTAGTATAACTAGAGGACGGGAGTTATATTTTCCGTGGTTCCACCTCTTTTTATCGATACCTCACGATATCAACCTCATCGAGTACAAATAATTTTATACTCTAGCACTATAACGGGTGCAAGGATTCCGTAACAGCCTACCTAATAATTTCGGTGTTAAGCTCCGGGATGTGTTCGAAAGTTTATTCTCTCCTCCTCTCAGCTGTATGGAGTCTCTCTGTGCAGAATTACATTTCTACTATTTCTCTTCTTTGCCTTTATTTTATGGTTTGTTTTTATGTCTTTAATTCTATCGTAGAATTTGAGCTTTGTCAATCAATTTTCAGAATTTTATTTAAAGTTAATAAATTAAATGTCAACTATTCATTTTATTATATAAATCACGTTATAGTCTTTCAGTTAAGTTATATTTATACTGAAAAAGCTTTATTTCATTAGTTCCATGGTACAACATCAACTTCACCAAAACTTCTCGATTTTAATCTATTTGAATACTCTCCTCTATACCCGATAACATATAATATGCATAATTCTATATAGTTTACTCCGATAGACAAAATATTCCATATATCTTCAGCTGACATATATACCTTGCTCTTTCTCTTACTTGGATGAACTATCCTGTTTCTGTAATAGCTTATAAGATCTACTCCGTTTTCAAATTCTTCGTTTATCTCATCTGAAAATACATCCATCTCCTCTCCACCATATGGTATTTTACACATATCCAAAAGAAGCTTTATATTTTTTGATGCTGAATTTCTGTCAAACTCTGTATCTGTGAACATCTTTGTTTTTTCCACAAGCACAACATACGATAATGATTCAAGCGCTATCTGAACAGATATTATATCGTTGTCCATTGTATTATTATTAAGTGCGTCAATATACCAGTCTATTACATTTTTAAGCATAGGACCGTAATAAAAATCCTCAAGTCTTTTACACATAAGAGACAAATATTTTTCATAATTTCTGTAGTTTGTCATTGTATCTGTCCATGTAGGTAAAAATTTATAAGGTGTTACTATGCCTTCATTCCATGCCCTGTATACTTCATTTCCATCCCGGAATCCCCTTATTGCAGAAAATGAAACATATCTTCCACATGCAAAGCTGAATGCAAGGCATATCCTGTCTATAAGGTTTAAAATACTGTTTGTTTTGAATATAACACCGTCTTTTCTTCTTATTCTTCCTGAATGTGTTGTTACAGTGCCAGATGTTTCCAATAGCTCCTTGTAGAACTCTTTTCTGTAATCATATCTCTTATCTATTGTTATTATATAGTTTCCAACCTCAAATTCTATTCTTCCTGCATATATTTTATCTCTGTATCTTATAAGTTTTCCAGGTATTTCATCTACATTCATAAGATCAAAATCAACATAATCTACATATGTATTCTTGGATTTTATGCAGTCTCCATTTAAATATCCTTCTATTATTTTATCATTTAGTTTTTTTATAGTTACAAATGCAAGTTTATATCCATGTATTTCTATTATTGCTTCATCAAAATCCCTTGAATGCTCGTCCTCTTCACTTGATGATACAATTCTTGCCTTAAAATTTATAGAAGATGGAGGAGATGGTTTCAGATAGACTTTTCCACTACACTTATATCTTTTATCCAGATAGATGCAAAATCTTCCATCATAAACAGTCATATTTTCATTTATTCCATATTCTGTATTTCTGGATGTTATAGCATTTTTTACTGTTCTCAACTTATATCCTCCTTCCAAATTTTCTTTATTATATTATTATATACGAACTGTTATATTACTTACAATATTTCATATTATTTAATTGTAACTTATTTAATATTTTGATAAATTTTATTTACTTTTTAAAACCATTAATTTACTGTATGCTGATATATTTATCATCCGGGATAAGTTGATTTATTTCTTCTCTTTTCAAAGTTATTTATAAATTATCCCACTTATATATTTTTATATAATCCAATAACCATCATATACATTTATATTTTATCATAATAAAAAACCGGATTTCAGAAGAATTAATCTAAAATCCGGTTGTAAAAATCTATATTATTTTAAAATCTTTAAATCACTGCCAAGAAGTACTCTTTTACTTTTAGCAGGTTCTTTATTTATTTCTTTTCCTAATATACTTGTAACTACTTCATAAGATACATCCATAAGCTCTGGACATGGTATCTCTTTTGCTTTTAGTTCTCTGCACTGGTCTTCACCGTATTTTTCAAGCATAATTTCTATATACTTCTTGAAATATTCTCTCGATTCCATTTTATCGCCAGTCGAGTCATCACGACCTTTTTCAAGGCCTATTATTAAGGCAGCCGCAGACATAACTCCACACAATCCTCCATAACCGCAACCTCCGCCAAGAGTTGTGCATAATCTCACTGGTATGTCCTTATTAAATTCTTCGTTATATCTTATAACGACAGACTCTGCTCAATTGTATCCTTCTTTGTTTAACTCCGATGGTTTTAAAAGTTCTTTCATTTATAACTACCCCCTTGCAACATAAAACCCTTTTATTTGCATTATATCACAGGGAATATATAAATGTATAATAATTATTACCGTGCTAATTCATAACTTTTTCTTATGTATTTTATTTCTTCATGTCTGTAAATGCTTTAGAAAGCATTAGTTTTATTCTGTTAAGCTGGTTTACTGTACTTGCTGATGGATCATAGTCTATTGGTATTATATTTGATTTTGGGAACTGTCTCTTCATTTCCTTTATAATACCCTTTCCTATTATGTGGTTAGGCAGACATCCAAACGGCTGCATACATATTATATTATTTACACCGTTTTCCACAAGCTCCATCATCTCTCCAGGAAGCAGCCATCCTTCACCAGTCTGGTTTCCTATTGATATAACCCTTGATGTATTTCTCGCCATTTCTTTTATAGGTTTTATAGGTGTAAATCTCTTACTCTTTGAAAGCTCTTCATTGTATGTTTTCTGATACAGCTCAACTATTTTTATAAATGCATTTGCAAATGCGCTGTTTCTTCTTGTTCCTTCAAGATTTTTATACTTATACATTGTATTTAGTGCACACGCCATGAAGAAGTTCATAAGTTCAGGAACCACAGCCTCTGCACCTTCTTTTTCAAGTATTTCTATAAGATTATTATTTGCTACCGGATGGAACTTAACAAGTATTTCCCCGACCATACCAACTCTAGGTTTTTCGATATCTTTTATTTCAAGCTCATCAAATTCCCTTACTATATTTCTTATATTATTCTTGAACTCTCCGAATTTAGGTTTATCAAGAGAGTCTAGACAAATTTTCTTCCACTTTTCATAAAGTTCATTTGCACTTCCTTCTACCTTTTCATAAGGTCTTACTCTTAATAATACCTTCATAAGAAGATCTCCATATATTACACCCATAAACAGCCTGTTTACAAGTTTAAAGCTTAAATTATCCATTATTCCGCAGTCTTCCAGTCCTGTAACACTTAAAGCTATTACTGGTACATTAGGGAACCCTGCATCATGAACTGCCTTTCTAAGGAATCCTATGTAGTTTGTAGCCCTGCATCCTCCACCAGTCTGAGTTATAACAACAGATGTATTATCAAGGTCGTATTCTCCTGACTTAAGAGCCTTTATAAGCTGTCCTACAACAATTATTGCAGGGAAGCAGGCATCATTATTTACATATTTTAAGCCCTCTTCTATTATTTCATGGTTTTCATCTTTTAATAGAACCACATTTATTCCACTTTTTCTCATGGCTGCCTCTACAAAATTAAACTGCATTGGTGCCATCTGTGGAGCAAGTATTGTTCTGTTAGGGCTTATTTTATTATTTTTAGCATATTCTATTTTCTTAGGTTTTATCTGACTTGGTTTTATTCCTATTGAGTCTCTTTCTTCCATTGCAGCTTTAAGAGATCTTAGTCTTATTTTTGCTGCACCAAGGTTATTACCTTCATCTATTTTAAGAAGGGTGTATATCTTTTCTTTTTCGTTAAGTATTTCCTGTACCTGATCAGTTGTTACCGCATCAAGACCGCATCCAAATGAGTTTAACTGAACAAGTTCAAGGTTATCATGCTCTCTTACAAATGAGGCAGCCTTATATAGTCTTGAATGATATACCCACTGATCAACTACTCTTAATGGTCTTTCAATATCAGCAAGATGACATATAGAGTCCTCTGTAAGAACCGCCATTCCAAGAGAGTTTATAAGTTCCGGCATACCATGGTTTATTTCAGGGTCTAAGTGGTAAGGTCTTCCTGAAAGAACTATACCCTTCATATTATTTTCTTCAAGGTATTTTACAGCTTTTTCTCCCTGTTCCCTTACATCATTCTTAAATATCCGCTGTTCTTTAGTTGCTTTATCTACAGCCGACTCGACTTCTGCTCTTGTTATACTGAAATGTTTTCTAAGCTCTTCGTATAGTCTTTTCTTTAGTTTATCCTTGTCATTTATACTTATGAATGGATTTATATATTTTATGCCTTTTTTTCTTATATTATCGACATTATTTCTTATAACCTCAGAATATGATACTACAACCGGACAGTTGAAGTAGTTATCTGATGTTTTATCTTCTCTATTTTCATTTGTTACACATGGATAGAATATCGTTTCTATTCCTCTTTCTATAAGAGATTCTATATGTCCATGTACAAGCTTTGCAGGGTAGCATACAGTATCTGACACAATACTTGTAATTCCCTTTTCATAAACTTTCTTTGATGATCTTCCTGATAATAAAACTCTGAATCCTAAAGATGTGAAGAATGTATACCAGAATGGATAATCTTCGTACATATTAAGAACTCTAGGAATTCCTATTTCTCCTCTCGGTGCTTCATCAACAGGAAGTGGTTTATAATTAAATAATCTATCGTATTTATATTTAAATAAATTTATATGTTCTTCTTTTTCTTTAGTTACTCCACTGTAAAGAGCCTCTCCTCTTTCACATCTGTTTCCCGATACAAATACCTCTGTATCAGAGAATTTATTTATTGTAAGAAGACATTTATTAGAACAACCCCTACATCTTGTTACATTTGTTTCAACGCTTAAAGAGTCAAGTTCTTCATTACTTAATATTTCAGTTTTAAGATCTTCTGTATATTTTTCCTTTGATACAAGAGCCGCACCAAAAGCACCCATAAGTCCAGCTATATTAGGTCTTACAACTTTTTTTCCTATAAGTTTTTCGAATGCTCTTAATACAAGATCATTGTAGAAAGTTCCACCCTGAACAACTACATGTTCCCCTATATCATTTATATCCTTCATCTTTATCACCTTGAATAAAGCATTCTTTATTACAGAGTATGACAGTCCCGCAGATATATCCGCTATTTCTGCTCCTTCTTTCTGAGCCTGTTTAACTCTTGAGTTCATGAAAACAGTACATCTTGAACCAAGGTCTACTGGTCTTTTAGAGAATACTCCTTCTTTTGCAAAATCCCTTATATCCATGAAAAGAGACTTTGCAAATGTTTCAAGGAATGAACCACATCCAGAAGAACACGCTTCATTAAGTATTATATTTTCTATTACACCATTTTTTATCTTTAAGCATTTCATATCCTGACCACCTATATCAAGTATGAAATCAACATCCTTATTGAAGAATTTAGCCGCTTTATAATGAGCTATTGTTTCTATTTCTCCAAAATCAAGTTTAAGAGCTCTTTTTATAAGACCCTCCCCATATCCGGTAGATGTTCCCGCGACTATTTTACAGTCACCTGGAAGCTTACTGTATATATCCTTCATTATTTTTATTGTTGTTCTTAAAGGGCTTCCCTCGTTACTTGAATAGTAAGAATAAAGGAGTTCTCCACTTTCTCCTATAAGGGCTGCTTTTGTTGTTGTAGAACCTGCATCTATACCAAGATAGCAGTTTCCGTGGTATTTATTTATATCGTAATTTTCTATTTTATCTTTTGCATGTCTTTCTGTAAATTCTTTATAATCATCTTCATCTTTGAAAAGCGGTTCTAAAAGATTTACATTTGCATCATCTATTGTTTTTACGTTGTTAAGCTTATCTATAAGTGATGTTAATGACACCTCTTCTTCTTCCTCAGATATAAGAGCTGCACCTAAAGCTATATAAAGCTGTGCATTTTTAGGGAATATTATATTATCATCTTCAAGTTTTAAAACATTTTTAAATGCTGTTCTAAGCTCTGAAAGGAAATATAATGGACCTCCAAGGAATGCAACATTACCTTCTATTTTACGTCCACATGAAAGAACACTTACAGTCTGTACAACTACGGCATTAAATATACTCATTGCTATATTTGTTTTTTTAGCACCGTCATTTATTAGAGGCTGTATATCAGTTTTTGCAAACACTCCACATCTTGATGCTATAGGATATATAGTGTCATAGTCTTTTGCAAGCTCATTAAGTCCCGCAGCATCTGTTTTTAAAAGAGTTGCCATCTGGTCTATAAATGCACCTGTACCACCAGCACAAATACCGTTCATTCTCTGATCTATGCCACCAGAAATATAAGTTACCTTTGCATCTTCTCCACCTAATTCTATTACTACATCTGTTTCAGGATTATAGTGCTCTATTGACTTGGTACTTGAGATTACCTCCTGTACAAATTTCACTCCAAGCTTTTTAGAAACCCCCATTCCCCCCGATCCTGTTATAACTATTCTTATATCCTGCTCTCCTATTTCTTTTTTTATATTTTTAAGAACATCAGTAAGCGATTTTTTAACATCAGAAAAATGCCTTCTATACTCTTTATATAATATATTGTCGTCTTTGTCTAAAACTACTACTTTTACCGTTGTAGATCCTACATCGACTCCTACTTTATATATGTTACTCATGTCAAACCTCCATACTTTTCGTAAATACTGTACGTATTTATTACCTGGTAATAAAACTAGTTTGCTTTATTCTTAGATTGTAACACAATAAAAAAATTTTATCTAACGTTTTTACACGTTATCAGTAAGAATTTATCAAACCATATATTAATATTTTTTTATTTTTTAAATTTTATGTTTATATTTTTTTAATATTTATATATTTATCTACAAAAAAAGATTAAACCCTTGTATATACAAGGGTTTAATCTTTATATTAAATGTATTTATATTATCCAACTAGCATAAAGATTAGATGTGCTGAAATACCTGCACATAAACCACCTATTGTGTGTGATAATATCGCTTTACTTGCTAAAGGTCTTGCATCTAGAGCATCCATCATACCTATATGAGTACTTAGGTAACCTGACCAGCACATACCCATTGCTGTAAATACTGCTATGTCGTTAGGTGTAACAACACCAGTTTTTATAAATTCTGGAACTAGTGACATTGCTGCACCAACTGCTCCTAATGATGTTATTGGGAATGCTATTGCTTCTGGAGATTTAAATCCGAATAGAGGTTCTATTATGAATTTTATTTTTTCTCCAACCATTGGAAGGAATTTTATACCTTCGTAAGCTGCACCTGTGTAAGAACCGTCTGCTGATGGTCCGAATGTAAGCATCATAACACCTGTACAAACTATTAATACACCTGGTATTATTGCCATACCCATATCAACACCTAGTTTACCACCTTCAAGCATTGCATCTAGAACTCTCTGGAATAAGTTACCTTCTCTTATTTCTCTGAATTCTCCACCTTCTGCTCCTGATTCACCTACTGTATCATTTGCATGTTCTCCATAATATTTCTTAGTCTGTACTAACATTATTCTAACAGATATTATAGAACCTATTACAGCACCAAGGTTACCTATTAATGCTGGTAACATGAATTCACTTCCCTGAGCCATCATGAATGTTGTAACTATAAGACCCATACCAAATGCTGTACCTAAGTTACATAAAGCTGGAGTCTGATATTTTTTGAAATACTGTGTAAATGTTTTGTCTTTTGCGAATGATATTATAGCTGGGTTATCTGATAGATAAGTTGCTACTGCACCAGTTATACTTGCACCTGGCATTCCGTATACCGGTTTCATTATTGGTGCGAATATTTTGTTTATTAATGCTATAACACCGAATTCTGATAATAATGCACTAAGAGCACCTGCTAGAACTGCTAAAGCCATTATTAGGAATACTGTATTTAGTAATAGGTCATGAGCTGTCGCCATCATTGTTTTGAACATTGGTCCAACTCCCATTACGTGTCCTATACCACCGAATACTCCAAGTAGTACTGCTAAAAATACAAAAGTTTCTGTGCTGACTGCTTTAACTTGTTTCTTTCCCATTGTTTCTTCCATAACAATCTTCCTTTCTGAAATCCATATAAAATTTTATTGTTGTTTGTTGTTGTTTGTTGTTTCTATTTATATTATACTTTTATTTTTTTAAAATTGCAACTAAAAATTGTTTAACTTTTATCACTTTAAATTGACGAAAAAGTCAGTTTTTTCAGAGAAATGACAGTTTTACTATATTTTTGCAACATTAAAACTATAGTATCTTCAGCTGTTTTTTAGACCAAAATATTTAAATTCAGCTATTTTTATATGTTTTTATTTCATTTTTATTTTTTTTGATTTTGTATAATTTGATTGATTGTTATTCATTTTTTCAAAAGAATCAGTTACAATTTATTATAATTTATCAAAAAAACTTTTTATTTTTTTTATCAATATCATAGTATTTATATAGAAAAAATATGAAATTGGGCTGTTTTTTATTTCTTTCTATGTTTTTGTAATTTTCAGTTTTCAAAAAAAATTAGTAATTTCAACATCAGATAACGTTTTCAATTTTAACTAAACCAACAACTTATAACCGCTTTAGTGTTTCTTTAATGCCATCTTTATCTTTTAAGTCATGTTGTTTTTAAGTTTTTTTATATATTTTTTTCATCTTTAAGTATATTGATTCTTTATTTTTTAACGAAGTATTTATGTTTTATTACATCGTCTAATATCATATGAATAATATCAATTTATCTTTATAAAATATCTTATTATAAAGGCATTATTTATTAATTTGAAAACCAATTATCAGGACTACCTGACCTTATACTTTTAATGTTCTATAAAATATTTATTAATGGATTTATGCTTTTCAACAGCTTTTTATTCAATAAAAAAAAGTCTTCCAGAGAATATATTTCTTCTGAAAGACCTTTAAATTCATAGTCTGTATATTATTTTCTATTTACAATTGCTTTTCTTATTAAATCTACTGGTATCATAGTAGCTGAAAGAAGTATTACCGCAATCCATCCCTGAATACCAAATGGAACACAGCTGAACATCTTTCCTATCCATGTAAATGCTTCAAATGGTATAAGACCTGTATTTACTATAATTGCCTGTACAGCTATTATCGCAAAGAATACCCTTAGGAATCCTTTATTTTCGTTAAGATCTTTAAATATACCATATCCATCATCTCTTACATTAAATCCGTTAAATAGTGCACTTACTATAAATAATACAAAGTATCCTGTTAAATGCTGTTCACTATTTTCAAAAAGATTTATAAAGAATGGAGATTTCAGATATATAAAGCTTGTTATTATTAGCCATGTACCCATTGTAAGAATCTGATTAATCATTTCCCTGCTTATAATATTTTCGTCTCTTCTTCTAGGTTTTTCAAGCATATATTCTTCAAGTGCCGGTTCATTACCAAGCATTATGGCTCCAAGTCCATCCATAACAAGGTTTACGAATAAAAGGTGTGTAACCTTTAAAGGTTCTTCTACTCCAAAGAACGGAGCTACTGCACTTACTACAACCGCTGTAACATTTATTACAAGCTGGAATTTACAGAATTTAAGTATATTATGATATATTGTTCTTCCGTAAAGTATAGCATCTTTTATGGATCTGAAGTTATCATCAAGTATAACTATTTCTCCGGCTTCCTTAGCTGCTTCAGTACCACTTCCCATAGCAAAGCCCACATCTGCTCTCTTTAACGCTGGAGAGTCATTCACACCGTCTCCAGTCATACCTACAACAAGATTCATTTCCTGACATAGTCTTACCATACGAGATTTATCTGTTGGAAGTGCTCTCGCTATAACACGTATATCTTTTATTATAGCCTTAACCTCATCGTCAGTCATTTCATTAAGCTGCATTGATGAAATCGCCTTATCTGTATCTTTTTTAAGAAGTCCCGCATCCTTTGCTATTGCAACCGCTGTTTCAAGTCTGTCACCAGTTATCATTACTACCTGTATTCCAGCTTCCTGAACTTCTTTTATTGCATCCCTTGCTTCAAGTCTTACATCATCACGTATTCCCACAAAACCTATTATTACAAGGTCATCATTTATAGAGTTTTCCACTAAATCACTTTCAGAATATCCAAATGAAAGAACACGCATTGCCTTTGATGCGAGTGCATCTATTTTTTTATCTACTGCCTCTCTGTCTAATGGTTTAACTTTACCATCCTCGTCAAGATATTTAGTTGCCTTGGCAAGAAGTCTTTCTGGAGCACCTTTATAGAATGTCTTTCCTAGGCTTTCTATTCTTGACTGACTGAATTTATTCATGGAATTAAATCCCTGCTGAGCTGTTATTTTATAGTCTTCATGTCCATTAAGCTTATCAAATGCTTCTTTTCCTATAAACTTCATAAGAGCCTGATCAGTAGCATTACCACCTATAATATTTCCATGGTCATCAAATAATGACTGTGTGTTTTTACCTATTGTAAGGTTGAAAAGTTTATTAACCTTTTCATATTTTTTCATATCTTCTGTATTTATTGAATTTCCATCACCAAAGAAGAAATCTACAACTTCAAGACTACCCTTAGTTATAGTTCCTGTCTTATCACTGAAAAGTATGTTTAAAGAACCTGCTGTTTCTATACCTTCTGCTTTTCTTACAAGTACGTTATGGTCAAGCATCTTACTTGTATTCTGCATAAGTACAAGTGAAATCATAAGAGGAAGTCCCTCTGGAACAGCACATACTATTATAACTATTGAAAGTGTAACCGCTTTAACTATATCCTGTATTATAACCTGCATACCTAAGTCCATGTATGCTGAAAATCCACCTGCAGTTATTACAAAGTATGCAAAGTAAAGAACCGCTATTACTATTGCTCCTATATAACCGAATACAGATATCTGATTTGCAAGTTTTGAAAGTTTAACTTTTAATGGAGAATCCGGCTCGTCTTCCTGCATTTCCTCAGCCATTTTACCCATCATTGTTTTAAGTCCTACTTTTCTTACATCAAGTATACCTTCTCCGTCAAAAACAACCGCACCTTTGAATAAAGAATGTTTATCAACAAATGTATCTCCTGTTATTTCATCTTTAAATTCAAATCTTTCATCAGCTGCGGTTTTTTTACATTCTTCAGCTTCACCATTTAATGCTGAGTTATCAACTCTGAGGTTTCCATCTACTAAAACCCCGTCTGCCGGTATTTTATTACCCGACTGAAGAAGAAGTTTATCTCCTACAACAACATCATCCATATATATTTCTGATACTGAACCGTTTCTTATAACCTTACATTTTTCTCTTTCTGTACGGTCTTTAAGTTCTCTATACTTTGTATCACTTGCAACCCCTGTCTTTGCTGAAACAAAAGCAACTATAAGTATTGCTATTATTGTTCCTACAGGTTCATATATTTCCGCATATCCCATAAAGAACATAACTATCATAAGTATAGCTATTGCAAGAAGAATTTTTATCATTGGATCTTTAAATGTTTCCTTAAATTCCTCCCAGAATGTTGTTGGTTCTGAGTCTGGAATTACGTTTGACCCATGAAGCTCTCTAGATTTTTTTACTTCATTATCATTTAACCCAGTAAATCTCATTTTATCTCCTCCTAATATTAACCAGGGAGAAATATAATAATTTCTCCCTAAAAAAACAAAATATTCAAAGTAAATTATACATCTTTTTACGATTATTTCAATAACAAACGGGTTATTTATTTTAAATTTTAATTACCATTTAAATTTATACTCTAATTAAGCTCAATTAATATATAATAATCAAAAGTATGCCTTTAATCTTTTAATAAATTTATACTTCTAATAATTATATTCCCTTTTAATAAATGTTTAATCTTATATTTTATTATAAGTCATCTTTCTTAATTCTAACTTAATTCATTATATTATTTTTAATACTTTATAGAACTTAAAACTATATTAGCTAAAAATTTTGTGTTCTATTATTTACACTTTTATAATCAAATTTGTAACTTTTAAATTTTTAATACTTTTTATTATAATCTCTAATTCAAATAAAAAACCACCATTATATATGGTGGTTTTTTATTTGAGATTTATTTAAGTTTTATTTATTTACTCTATTAATTATAATCTGTCAGCTATGTATCTAGCTAAATCTACAGTTCTTGCAGAATATCCCCATTCATTGTCATACCAAGCTACTACTTTGAATAGTTTATCTCCCATAGCCATTGTAGATAGACCGTCTACTATTGAAGATCTTTCATCTCCTCTGTAGTCTATTGATACAAGTGGAAGTTCTGAGTATCCAAGTATACCTTTCATGTATGTTTCAGAAGCATTTTTGAATGCAGCGTTTATTTCTTCTACTGTTGTAGATTTTCCTAATTCACAAGTAAGGTCAACTAGAGAAACTGTTGGAGTTGGAACTCTAAGTGCAAATCCATTTAATTTTCCTTCAAGTTCTGGAAGAACTCTTGATACAGCTTTTGCAGCACCAGTTGTAGTTGGTATTATTGATTCAGCCGCAGCTCTTGCTCTTCTTAAATCCTTATGAGTTTTATCTAGTATTCTCTGGTCATTTGTGTAAGCATGTACAGTTGTCATAAGTCCTTTTTCTATTCCAAATTCTTTGCTAAGAACTTTTGCGAATGGAGCAAGACAGTTTGTTGTACAAGATGCGTTAGATATTATGTTGTGTTTTGCTGGATCGTAATCTTCTTCGTTTACACCCATAACTATTGTAACGTCTTCTTTTTTACCTGGTGCAGTTATTATTACTTTTTTAGCCCCTGAAGCCATATGTGCTTCACAGCTTTCTCTGTCTTTGAATTTACCAGTAGATTCTATTACTATATCAACGCCTAATTCAGCCCATGGTATTTCAGCTGGACTAGCAGCTCTTGTTATATGTATATCTTTTCCGTTTACGCTCATAACGTTTTCCCCTTTGGCACAAACTTCCCCATTGAATATGCCATAGCAAGAATCGTATTTGAATAGGTGAGCTAGAGTTTCTGTATTAGCTCTTGCATTTATAGCTACTACTTCTAAATCTTCTGAGTCCCGAAGCATTCTTAAAACTATTCTTCCTATTCTACCAAATCCGTTTAAACCTATTTTTACTGACATTTATACGTCCTCCCAAATTTTTTTCAAAATCTTATTTTTTATTAATAACCTTTAATTTTAATGTGTTTAACTATTACTTTCGTTTACACAAATTAGTATACACTATTTAATATATTTATTCAATATATTTTTGTGTTAATTTATTATTAACGTTATATTGTTTATCTTTTATAGCATATTATTGTGAATATATAACTTTTTGAGCCTTATTTGTGTGTTTTTATTAACTGATTAAAATTTATATATTATACATCATATTCATAATAATGTCTTTATTTGTATATAAAATTATACGTTATTTACAATATTTTTTTAAAGTCCTAAAATCATTACAATTACTCGTATCTGTATAGTATATTAGTAAATTTCCGAAATAAAAAAGGAGCCTCAGGGCTCCCTTTTTATTAATCTATATATTATTTATTGTTCATATTTACATTTTCAGATACGCTATCCATCGCCAAGAGCTATTAAATAGCTACTATATATGTTATAGTTATCTAATTTGCCATTGTATTTATATTCTTCATAAAAATCAGTTTTATTATTATAAATTTCACATTTAAAACAATTTACAACATAATTTATAAACTGTTTTATAAAACCTAATGAAGCTTCTCCTGAATATGATCCTTCTACTATAGTTGAAACTGGTGAAGTAACTTCCACTTCTTCTGTTTCTTCTGAATTCTTGCTGTATATCATATCTATAACTCTACCACTTATTGTTATTGCAACAAAAGAATACATTATATCAGTTGCTGATAAATAACTAAGTGATAATATAAGTACTATTGCATCCATTAAGAAATACACTGTACCTATTTTAAGAGGTGTTTTTTCTGAAAGCATTAGCGCGAGAGCATCGTCTCCACCTGAAGCACATCCTGCTTTTACAACCATACCACATCCTATACCAACTGAAAGCCCACCAAGTATCGCTGCTGGTAGAACTCCCATCTGAGGCATCATAGGTCCCATATCCGCAAATACATCATATAAAACAGCAAACATAACTGATGCGATTATAGAGTATTTAAAGAATCTTTTCCCAAAGAATTTACATCCCAGTAATAATAAACCTATATCTAAAACAGCACTTGTTATAGATGGATTTATATCGAATAAATTCTTGAATAAAAGAAGAAGTCCTAATATTCCTCCCTCTGTTATATTATTTATATAGTAAAAATTATAAACTCCAAAAGCCATTATAGCTGATCCTATAGTTATTAATGACCATGTCTTTAAGCATCGTCGGTCGTACATAATATCCCTTCCTTTTCTTCGTGTTTTGTCTTTCTTTAGGATATTATATAAGATAAATTTGATGCTGTAAACAGCACTTTTTGAAATTTAAATATTACATATAATTGCATATTTTTTATCAGGACTTTTCTTAAAATTTACTAAAGTTTTTTTATATTCTTTATATATTTAGTTTTTTCAATATGTATAACGTTTTCATTTTTTCATAAAGTTTTTATTATTTTATGAATAATTTAGTATTTATAAACCATATGTTTTTATTAATTTTTTTACAGTTTAGTTATACTAAGTATTTTTCAATTTTATGTAGTCTGATTATATATACTAAAGAAATTGTATAGAAAAAGAAAACTTATCTTAAATTATACCGCTTTTATTATTCTTACTGAGTCTTCACTTATTCCAAGAGCTTCAGCCTTTTTGTCTATCAGGTCAAGTTCTTTTTCTGTTGTGCTTCTTATGAATACAACAAGTTCTGATATAGACTCTTTTACAATGTCATAATCTAGACCTTCTTCTTTTAATATAGCCTGTAATCTTTCTGAATTTGCATCTACATATCTTACCATTATATCTTCTTTTATCATTGTAGATGGATATAGCTCAGCAAGTGGACTTACTAATTCAGTAAGATTTTTAACAGGATTTTCTAGTATGTCTGTTAAATCAGAGAATACCGCACTTCCTGTTGCAAAACTTCCTGCTCCCTTACCAACTAAAGACATTTTACCTACCGCATTTCCAAATACCTCAACTATATTGTTTTCATCAGCTATGTTTGATATTACATTAGTATTGTCTACAAGAGCAGGTCTTACATATCCAGATATCTTTCCAGCCTTCTTTTCACTATGACATATCATTTTTACTTTACAGTTAAGCTTTTCAGCACATTCTATATCACTTTTTTCTATTCTGTTTATTCCTTCTATATAAAGGTCTTTCCAGTAAACTCTTTTTCCATAAACAAGTCCTGAAAGTATTGCAAGCTTTCTTGCTGCATCATATCCAAGTACGTCAGCTGATGGATCTGCTTCAGCAAAACCTATTTCCTGAGCTTTTCTAAGAGCATCCTGGTATTTTAAATCTTCATTGTGCATTTTTGAAAGTATAAAATTTGTAGTCCCGTTGAGAATTGCATTTATACTGTGTATACTATTTCCGTCAAGAGCTTCAGTTATAGTTTTTATTATTGGTATTCCACCAGCAACTGATGCCTCGAATTTAAGAGATACATTATTCTTGTCTGCAAGCGCTACAAGTTCATCTCCATAATCAGCTATTACAGCTTTATTTGCAGTAACTACATTCATTTTGTTAATAAGTGCTCTTTTTATGTATTTATAGGCACATTCTTCATCACCTATAAGTTCTACAAGTGTATCAATATCTTTATTGAATATCTCCTCAATATCATCTGTTATTTTATCGTAGTGTTTCTTGTTCATATGTTTACCCTTATTTTTTACAAGAATACCCTCAATTTGTATATCTCTTTTTTTCGGATCATTTTCTATCATATTCACAAGTCCACTACCAACTACACCATATCCTAAAAGCCCTATCTTCATAACAAATCCCTCCAAATCTTTTTCTATACTTTTTAATTTTAATGTACAAACCTTATAAAACTGAATAAAAAAAACGCCCTTAAATAATAAGGACGGTTTATTCCGCGGTTCCACCTAATTTAACTTTCAATAAAATGAAAGTCCACTCTTTACTTTAACGCAGTTAACGTCACTTCTTACTGAGTCCATATCATAAAGACGCTTCAGAAAGCTGCTCTGAGGTAGTTTTCAGAACGTACAGCTTTGGGAAACTTACAGCCGGTGATTTCCCTTCTCTATAAGCTAACCTGAACCTACTCTTCCTCTTCAATGCATTTTCTAATGATTAAATTGTCCTTATTGTATTACATAGCCAAAATAATGTCAATACTTTTTTGAAAAATTCTGAAAACGTTCACAAATTTCATATTTGCTGTATATTCATTATTTATTTTTTATCTTCTTCTATTGATTTCTCTTTATCCAGTTTATCAAGCATATTTATTCGTTTATATCTTTTATATATTGACGCATTTATTCTGTAACCAAGTACAATTACCCAGCTACTGAAGTAAATCCATGTAAGAAGTACTATTATTTCTTCTAAACCGCCATATATCGCTTTATAACTACCGAAGTTATTAGTATAGAAAGAATACATATATGACATGAGAAACCAGCCCAGAGTTGAAAATACAGCACCTGGAACTACCATTTTTATCTTTAATTTAAGATTAGGAGTAAATTTATAAAGTAAACAGAAGAAAGTTGCAGTAGATACAGCACCTATAATATATCTTGTTCCATTCCATATATTTATAAACAGTCTGTCAAATCCTATAAAGGAAAATATAATATGTCCTATTTTTTCACCATATACTAGTAATATCATAGACATAAATATAAGTAAAATAAGCATTATTGTAAATAAAAACGACATAATAGTTGTTCTTACAAAAGTTCTTGTTTCCGGTGAAATGTATGCTCTGTTCATTCCCTTAACCAAAGCTTTTATAACTCTTGAGAAAGTCCACATTGTCATAACAAAACTGACAAATAAATATCTCATATTTCTGTTATTTACAGCTGCTTTTATAATTAACCGTATAAAATCCCTTGCCCGTACCGGCACTATTTCATTTATTATTTGTACATATCCAGATGTCTGAAGCCATGGTATATAGGCAACAGCAGATACAGTAAACATAAAAAATGGAAATATAGATAATGTAACAAAAAATGCAACTTCCGCGGCCTTAGAACATGTCTCGCTGTAATTGAATCTATTCAGCCAGTAATTTATTTTTTTTCTATCTATCATAACCATTCTTCCCCTCATCTTTAAATAAATACTAACTATATATAATTATACTATTATATAACAAATTTATGCATATATTTTACATTATTTTCTTTTGAGGTCTTTTGCGTTATAATCTTTTATATCTCATATATAAGGGGGGCATTTTAATGAAATCGGGACTTGTTCTTGAAGGCGGTGGTATGAGAGGGCTTTATACCATCGGTGTTTTAGAATATTTTTATGAAAATGGAATAAATTTTGACTATCTAATAGGAGTATCTGCGGGCGCATGTAATGGTATTTCATTCGCATCAAATCAACCATATAGAAATTTCAGGGTCAACACAGAATATATTTCTGATAAAAGATACCTTAGCTTTTCAAATTTAATAAAAACAAAATCTTTATTCGGTATGGATTTTATATTCAATGAAATTCCTGAAAAATATGATTTATTTGACTACGAGGCATTTTTTAAATCAAATCAGGAATTTATTACAGGTGTAACAGATGTAGTTACAGGTAAGCCATCCTATTTTGGCAAAGAAGTATACAGAAATCACAATACAACCATTCTAAGAGCTTCTTCTTCTATTCCTGTATTTTCTCCGGTAGTTGAATACAACGGTGGTAAATATCTTGACGGTGGGACATCAGATCCAATACCTGTAAAAAAAGCCTTTGAAGATGGCTGTGATAAAGTTGTCGTGGTTCTTACAAGAGAAAGAGACTTCACAAAGACTCCTGAAAGTTTCCGAAATGTGTACAAACATGTACTTAAAAATTATCCAAATATGATAAAGGTTCTTGATAATAGACATAAAGTATACAATGAAACCAGAGAATATTTATTCGAGCTTGAAAAATCCGGAAAAGCAATAGTTATTGCCCCTTCTGAACCTATAAAGGTAAGTCGTTTTGAAAAGAGTATTGATGTATTAAAAGAAGTTCATACTCTTGGAAGAAAAGACGCTCGGGATAAACTAAGTGAGCTGTCCGAATTTAAAGTAGAAAAATAAAATATTAAAATATAAAAAAATCAAATTTAAAAGGACATAAATAAAATTTATGTCCTTTTTCTGATTTATACTAATCTTTTTACTTGTACTCTTATTTATTATTTTATAGCTTCTACATATTCATTTATAAAGCATTCAAGCTTTTCAATTCCTTCACCTGCTTTTTCTTCTGTATCAGCTGATACTGCTATATAGAATTTAAGCTTTGGTTCTGTTCCAGAAGGTCTTATTGCAAGCCAGTTTCCACCATCAAATATATATTTTAATACATCTGATTTAGGGAATCCTTCTACTCCTTTTGAGAAGTCCATCACTTCAGAAACTTTATTTTCTGCTATTTCATCAAAGCTTCCATTTCTGAATGATTCCATTATTTTCTTTATCTTTTCGCTTCCTTCTTTTCCCTTGAATGTCATTGATATTGTTTTTTCTCTGTAATATCCGTATTTTTTATAAAGGTCCTGAAGAGCTTCATAAAGGCTTTTTCCCTTTGTTCTGTAATATGCAGCCATTTCAGCTATTAAAAGAGTTGAAACAACAGCATCCTTATCTCTTGCGTGTGTTCCTACAAGATATCCGTAGCTTTCTTCATATCCAAATACATAATTATGAGTATTTTCTTTTTCAAATCTTCTTATTTTTTCGCCTATGAATTTAAATCCTGTAAGTACGTTTATTACATCTACTCCGTTTGACTTTGCTATATCAGCACCAAACTCAGATGTAACTATTGATTTTATCATAACAGGATTTTCAGTAAGTGTATTGAGTTCCTTTCTTGAAGATATTATATAATCAGCAAGAAGTCCTCCTATCTGATTTCCTGTTAAAAGTTCATATTCTCCAGTAGTTGTTCTTACAGCTGTACCTACTCTGTCGCAGTCGGGATCTGTTGCTATTACAAGGTCTGATCCCTTTTCTCTTGCAAGATTTACAGCTCTTACAAGTGCTTTTCCATCTTCCGGATTAGGATATTCTATTCCGGCAAAGTTTACATCAGGATTTTCTTCTTCTGGTACAACTTCTATATTTTCAAATCCCACTTCTTTAAGTGCTCTCCTTACAGGAACATTACCTGTACCACAAAGAGGTGTGTATACTATTTTAAAATCTTTTCCAACTCTGTCTATTACGTCCTGTCTTATTATCTGTTTTTTTACAGCGTCTATAAATTTCTTATCCTGTTCTTCTCCAAGAACATTTATAAGATTTCTTTTTTCATCTGTTATTACAGGTATTGAGCTGTAATCTGTTATTGCATTTACCTCATCTGTTATAAGTGAAGCTATTTCAGGCATAAACTGCGCACCGTCTTCTCCATATACTTTATATCCATTATATTCGCGTGGATTGTGGCTCGCTGTGATAACAACACCTGCTATACAGTTAAGCTCTCTTGTCGCAAATGAAAGTTCCGGAGTTGTTCTAAGACTATTGAATATATATGACTTTATTCCACTTGCAGCCAGTGTTTCAGCTGTTTCCCTACAGAATTCAACAGACATATTTCTATTGTCATGTGCTATTACTACTCCTCTTTCTTTTCCATCTTCTGTATTATTAAGTATATATTTTGCAAGACCATATGTAGCTCTTCTTACAGTATATTTATTCATTCTGTTAGTTCCGGCTTCTACAATTCCTCTAAGTCCTGCAGTACCAAATTCAAGGTCTTTGTAAAATCTGTCTTCTATTTCTCTTTCATTTCCCTCTATTCCAGCTAATTCTTCCCTTGTTTCATCATCAAAATAAGGATTTTCAACCCATAATCTATAAATCTCTTTGTAACCCATAAAATTCTCCTTTTATCTATCTTTTCCTGTGTTTATTATTCGAGACCAAGTATTTCTCTCATGTCCATTATTCCTGTATTTACTTCCATTCTGTCAAAGTTGGCTTCTTTAAGCTCTTCATCTGATTTTTCCCTTACCATTGTGTAAAACTCTATTGCTATATATTTAAGGTTTTCACTTGGATTATTTTCCGCTCTGTCGAATAAATATTCTTCTGCCTCATTTATTTTATTTTCAAATACAAGTCTTTTTATTGTTATAAGGAATATTTCCTCATCCGGACTGTATACGACATCCATATCAGAATAATCGCTGTATTTTTTACCAAGAAGCATTTTGGCAACCTGTTTTTTTATAGTATTTATAACTTCATCAACTATTGGCATCTTGTTTCCCTCCGTTGAAAATTTTTCTCTAAATAAATAAAGTTGACTGCGATTAACGCAATCAACTTTATTTTAACATATTTTTTATTTAAACACACTTTTTATACAACTTCTGTTGTATAATTTTTTAGCTTTGGTTTTAGTCTACTGATTTTAATGACTCTACCATCTTAACTCCTTTAAGTTTCTTATTCATAGCAAGATTTACTATCATACCCATTATAATTGTAAGAACCGCTGCGATTACATAACTTACAGGATGTATAATTCTTCCGAACATCATACTTTCAATTTCAACTGTAACCATTATAAACTGATGTAGAATTGTTCCTACTCCGAGTCCAAACACAGTTCCTATTATTGTAAGTATTACATTTTCTCTGTATATATATGATGAAACTTCTCTGTCATAGAAACCAAGAACCTTGATTGTGGCTATTTCTCTTATTCTTTCTGATATATTTACATTACTTAAATTATACAGAACAACAAATGCAAGAGCTCCTGCAGATACTATCATAAGAAGAACTACATAGTTTAAAGATTTTATTGTGTCTGAGAAGTTATCCTTTATTGAACTGTTAAAGAATACTCCGTTTGCACATGTCTTTTCTATTAAATTCTTAGAGAATGTATCTTCTTCCTTGTCACTCATATCTGATGTATTTAAATAAAGTCTGTTGTAATCAGGTTTTCTATTGTAAAGTTTTTCGTATCCTGCTTCAGTCATATATACATAATGATTTGTATAGTTTTCAGTTATTCCTGAAATTTTTACATTTGCACTTACGTCATTTTCATTTACAAGTTTAACTGTATCTCCAACCTTTACATTTAAGTTTCTGGCTGCTTTTTCACTTATTACAACTTCTTTATCTGAAAGTTTCTGTGGTTCATGAGTTCTTCTGTCTCTTAGTGTAACAAAGTTTTTCATTTTACTTTTGTCCTGAGGAACTACAAGTGTTACTTCTTTTTCATCATCATTTACGATTACCTTACCATTCTGGTTATTAAATAATTCGTATGATTTTACAGAGCTTGTTGAGTCTATGTATTTAGTAAGTTTTTCTACCTCAGCTGTTTTTTCAGTTGAGTCAAATCCGACAGAAACATCGTATTTGAATAGCTCACCAAACTGTCCGTCTATTATCATCTGTATAGAGTCTTTAATTCCAAATCCTGTGACTATAAGTGCTGTACAGCCTGATATTCCTATTACAGTCATAAGGAATCTCTTCTTGTATCTGAATATATTTCTAAGTGTAACTTTTCCTATAAAGCTTATTCTATCCCATATAAAAGGTATTCTTTCAAGAAGAATTCTCTTACCTATCTTTGGAGCTTTAGGTCTCATTAAGATAGAAGGTGTTTCTATAAGTTCTTTATAACATGCACCAAATGCTGCAAGTGTTGTTACACATATAGACGCTATTATGGATACAAGGGCTATCGGTATATTAAACATTAAATTTACCTTTGGAACAGTGTACCGTATTCCATACGAATTGTAGATTATTACAGGGAATACTGTGTATCCAATTGTAAGACCAAGTAAAGCACCCATAATACTTGCTGTAAATGCATATACTATATATTTTTCAGCTATCTTGCCTACTCCATATCCTAAAGCCTTCATTGTTCCTATATTTATTCTCTGCTCGTCTACCATTCTTGTCATTGTAGTAAGTGCAACAAGAGCTGCTACAAGTACAAAGAATACCGGGAATATAGCCGCAAGAGCGTCGATACTGTCAGCACATCCGCCATATTCAGCAGTTGAATAAAGTTTATCTCTGTTTAATACATACCATTCTGGTTTTTCTATTTTCTTTATTTCATCTTCTGCATCTTTTAATTCTTTTTCAGCCTTGCCAAACTCATCTTTTGCTTTCTTTTTAGACTCGTTAAGCTCAGCTTCTGCATCTTTAAGTTTTACTTCATTTCGTTTTATTTCTTTTTCTGCATTTGCAAACTCGGTTTCTGCCTTTGACTGCATAGAATACAGATTTGATCTTTCATTTTTTATTCTCTTCCGGTTTGAATCAAGTTCACTTTTACTCCGGCTGATTTTATTTTCAGCTGCACTAAGCTTTGACTTCATCCGGTTTACTTCACCCATACCACTGTTATAGCTTGACATTAAAGCTGATTTTTGAGACTCAAGCTCTCCTATTTTGGCGTTTATACCGACCTTTTCATTCTCAGAAAGATTTGGATTGTTTAGCTGATCCTTTAATCCTGAAATTGTTCCCCGTATACTGTCTGCCTGAGATTTCAACGGTGATAGCTTGCTTTCGGCTTCATTTATCTGTGCCTGTGCTCCCCGTTTCTGAGAGTCAAACTCCTTCTTAGCTTTTTCATACTCTGCTCTTCCCGCTTCAAGCTGTTTTTCAGCGTTATCGAGTTCGGCAAAACCATTTTTTATCTGTCTTTTAGTTTCAGCTTTTTTATTTTTCAGTTCTGCCTTACCGTTTTCTAAATCCCTTTTTCCCTGCTCTATTTCATTTTCAGCATCTTTTATTTTCTTTTCGGTTTCTGCCTTTGTTTCCTCATATTCTTTTCTTGCATCGTCCAGTTCTTTATTTGCATCTCCTACTACTTCCTCGTATCTTGCATCCATTCTTGCTCCGGAAATACCGTCTATTTTATCTTCAACTTTTTTTACAGTATTTTCGTATTCATCGTAGTAAGTTTTCTGGGATTTTGCTCCTGCAACAGTTACATACATTTCAGTATATGCATCCATCTTGAAATCATTCTGAGGAACCATCATAACTCCTTCAATGCTTCCACTACCTATTGATGAGTTACCAAATTCAAAAGAAAGATAATATGGCGTTTCAACAGCACCTACGACCTTATATTTATTAGCCTTCAGACTGTCCTTTATATCATCATCTGTCCCTGAATTTATGTTGAATTCATTTCCGACTTTTATATTCAGGTGATCGTATTTAGGTCTTACAACAACACACTCACCCTGTTTTTCCGGAAGTCTTCCTTCAACAAGTTTTACCTGATTTATATAATCCTTATTTTTAGGATCCTTGTTCTTTGGAAGTGCATGAACTTTTAAAACCTTATCCTGTTCTTTAAGCTCAGCTATAACATCCATTGAATACGTTGGAAATACTCCTTCAACTCCATCAATTTTTCTTATGGCGTCTTCATCTTTGTCAGTAAGTCCAAGCGTTGACAGAACCCTTATATCCATAAGATTATACTCATCATAGTATTTATCGGTAGTATCTCTCATGATTATAGGAGATATTTTTATTCCCGAGAAAAAAGCAACTCCAAGGGCAACTATAAGCATTATGGATAGAAATCTACCCTTTGTCTTTATAATATCCCTTACAATATCCTTGTTTAAAGCGCTTTTCATGGCTACCACTCGATCCTTTCTATAGGAACAGGATTTTCATTTACTGTTATACTTTCAATCTTACCATTTTTAACCTTTATTACCTTATCACCCATAGGAGTTATCGCAAGGTTGTGAGTTATAATGACTACTGTCATTCCTTTTTCACGACTGGTATTCTGAAGTAATTTCAGGATTGATTTTCCTGTATTATAATCTAGTGCCCCCGTCGGTTCGTCACATAAAAGTAATTTAGGATTTTTGGCTAAGGCTCTTGCTATTGCAACACGCTGTTGCTCACCACCTGAAAGCTGTGCTGGGAAATTGTCCTTTCTGTCTTCAAGACCAACATCTTTCATAACCTGGTCTATATCCAAAGGATTTTTGCATATTTGGGTCGCAAGTTCTACATTTTCTCTAGCAGTTAGATTTTGAACAAGATTATAAAACTGGAATACAAAGCCTATATCATATCTTCTGTATGTTATAAGCTCCTTATCACTGAAATTGTCTACTCTCTTTCCATCTACAGTAACCATTCCTGAAGTTGTCTTGTCCATTCCCCCCAGTATATTAAGGATTGTACTTTTTCCGGCACCACTGGCACCTACAACTACAACGCACTCTCCTTTATCTACAGAGAAATTAACCCCACTTAAAGCTGCTATCTCTACCTCACCCATCTGGTAGATCTTCTTTACATCTTTAAATTCTATGTATTTGCCCATTCTGATTACCTCTTTGCTTATTTTGTTTATCTCAATTATATCATAAATAAATAAAAGTATATCAATGTATACAATTTAATATTTTTTTGTTTATTAATATACCCTTATTCTTTTAGTAATTTCAGAAATAAAAAAGGGATTGATTAAATCAATCCCTTAAAACTTACTTTGTTATTATTTTCCGAAGTATCTGTTTAATAATTTGATTAAATTTAGCTTTAA
>SAMEA104404106__coassemble_150_pt1 | contig 91965 bp, 72 predicted proteins | sample SAMEA104404106__metabat2_high_PE_007 | metagenome-assembled genome bin SAMEA104404106 (sample SAMEA104404106) | Balaenoptera acutorostrata | reverse complement strand
TTAGTAATTTAACAAAAGGAATAGATAATGTAGGAGATGGATATTATAATACAAATGATAGAGTAGGAACTGCTCCTAATCTACCAAATTGTAATATTGATAAGTTTGATGTAAATACAGCCGAGGAATTTAAGATAGCATGTGAAAATCCTAATATAAAGATAATAAATATATTAAATGATGTAGTACTTCCAAAGGGAAAAATAGAAATAAATGGAGATACAAAAGAAATATTAGGAAATAATCATAAAATAAGTGGAGTAAGAGAAAATAATAATAATTTTACGAATATAGCAAATTCAAAATCTGAGTTTAATATTAAAAACATAAATATAGAAAATACAGATATAAGAGAAATAAAAAATATAGAAAATAGTAGGATTGATAATTCGAGAGTATGGGTAGAGAAATATAACAATGAAAATGCAAATGCAGAAAATATAAGAGTAAATAATACAGAATTATTTGTAAGAGGAACAGCAAATAAAATAACATCAGAAGAATCAATAATTGAGATAGGGGGAACATTAGAAAATAGTAGCTTAAATAATACAACACTTTATCCAGGAGGAAAAGTTATAAATGTTGATATTACAGGTAAAAAAAATAAAAGTGATGAAGCGTCAATTTGTATAGGTGGAAAATGTGAACTTGATAGTGTGACAATAAACGGAAAAGAGGAACACGCAATTGCTGTTGCTGGATATTTCTGGACAGAACCTGCGTATCTTATAATAGGAAAAAGCGGAATTAAAATAAATGGAAAAAGTGAAACTGGATTTAAAGAAGCAATAATATTAGAGGAATATACAAATTTAGAAATAAAAGGTAAAATAAAACAAACAGGTGATACATATACAATAAAATCAATAAAAGATGGATATAAAAATAAGGTTTATGGAGATCTTAGTAATTTAACAAAAGGAATAGATAATGTAGGAGATGGATATTATAATACAAAAGATAGAATAGGAACCGCTCCTGAGTTACCTAATGAAGGCGATGATAGCGAAAAAGATCCAATTAAACCAGATGATAATAATAAACCTGTTAATCCAGATAATAATACTCCAATTAAACCAAATGAAGATAATAAAGAAGAAATTAAAGTTTCTGAAACAAAAGTAGTTGGTTCAAACAGATTCGATACAGCTACAAAGATAAGCCAGAGAGGATGGAAATCATCGGATAATGTTATACTTGTAAATGGAACTGCCATGGCAGATGCTCTAAGTGCAACTCCATTTGCAAAATCAAAGGATGCTCCAATACTATTAACAGAAGGTAATAAACTTCCAGATATTACAAAGAAAGAAATTAAGAGGCTTGGAGTAAAAAATATATACGCAATAGGTGGAAACTCAGTAGTTTCAGAAGATATATTAAAAGAACTTAAAAATATGGGAATAACTGTATCAAGAATAAGTGGAAAAGACAGATATTCTACATCTCTTGAAATAGCTAAGAAACTAGGAAATGCTGATAGTGTAAGCATTGTAAATGGAGTTACAGGATTATCTGATGCAGTTAGTATAGCTCCAGTTGCTGCAGAAAAAGAAATGCCGATAATACTTTCATCACCAAAAGATGGAATTAAAGAATACGATGAATACATAAAGAATAATAATATAAAAGATTCATATGTAATAGGTGAAAAAGCTGCGGTATCTGATAAAATAATGAATTCATTACCTAGTCCAGAGAGAATAGGCGGAAGTAATAGAAATGAAACAAATGCAAACGTAATAGAAAAATTCTATACAGAAAAAGAATTAAATAATATGTTTGTAACTAAGAACGGTATGAAAAACGAAAGTGAGATAATAGATGCTCTTGCAGTTGGAGTTCTTGCGGCAAAAGAAAATTCTCCAATAGTGCTTGCTGGTAAAAACTTAAGTTCAAATCAGAAAAAAGTAATTTCTTCTAAGATTTCAAAAGAAGTAACTCAGGTTGGTGGAAATGGAAATGAAAGTGTATTTGCATCAATTATAAAAATACTAAAAAATAAATAGATTATTCAGTATAATGTGATATTATAATATTATACAAACTATCAGAATACCCCCTTTTCTAAAATGAAAAGGGGGCTTATTTTATATAAAGGGGACGATATAAATGAAGAGGTCTTCAAATGATATATTGAAAAATCTAATGAAAAATGTCGAAAATGAATTAAATTTAGACGTAGATAATTCTGTATTATTTGACAGAGAGAGTACAAATACAAAAGAGAATATGAATATCCATACAGAAAATACTGAGGAAAAAATTAATATAATCAATTACAAATCAGATGAAAAAAATGAATATATAGAATTAGACGGAAAGGTAGATTATTCGAATTTAAATATATCAAAATTTGACATAAGCGAATACTGCATAAATGAGAATTTTAGTAAGACAGCTGAAACAGAGGCTGAAAATTTATCAAAGGAAGGTATAGATAAAGAAATAGAAGGAAGAGAGGATCTCAGAGGTTTAAAAATATTTACAATAGATGGAAAAAACTCAAAGGATTTAGACGATGCCATATCAATTTCAAAAAGAAAAAATGAAAACTTCCTTCTTGGCGTACATATAGCAGATGTAAGTCATTATATAAGGGAATACAGTCAGATAGATAAGGAAGCAAAGGCAAGGGCTACATCTGTATATTTAAATGACAGGGTTATTCCAATGCTCCCAAGGGAAATATCAAACGGAGTATGCAGTTTAAATCAGGGAGAGGATAGACTTGCTTTATCGGTATTTATGGAAATAGACAAATTCGGAAGTACTGTAAATCACTGGATTTGTGAAAGTGTAATAAAATCATCACTCAGAACAAATTATCAGGATGTTTCAGATTTTCTTGAAAATGATGATGAACCCCTGAAAGAACATTTTGGAGAATTTACAGAGGATTTGAAATTATCTTATGAGCTTTCTAAAATACTCAGAAAAATGAGAGATGAAAGAGGTGCATTGAGTTTTGATACGCCTTCTACAAGGGTAATTTTAAATGAAAACAGGGTTCCGATAGAAATAATCAAAGAAGAGAGAAGAAGTGCTAATATAATTATCGAGGAGTTTATGCTCACAGCCAATGAAACAATAGCAAATCACTTTGATAATAAGGAAATACCATTTATATACAGGGTTCTTGATAATCCACACAAGAGAACTGTTAAAACTATGGATAAATTTGTTACAGTGGAAAGTCTGGGACTTAAAAATATAGAAATAGACGATATTGAGCCAAAGGAAATAAAGAGAATATTAGATAACATGAACGACGAGGGAATGTCTGAAATAATAAAGGCATATATAATAAGTGCGGAAAGGCAGGCAAGATATTCAAGCGTATGCAGTGGACATTATACTCTTGCGATAGATTCATATTGTCATTTTACATCTCCAATCAGAAGGTATCCTGACCTTCAGATACACAGAATAATAAAGGACAGTATAAATGGAAGAATGAATACTGCAAGAAAACAGCATTATGGAAGTTTTGTAGACGATATAGCGAGTATATCTACTGTAAAAGCAAGAAATGCCGATATTGCGGAGAGGGAATGTGAGAACAGATACAGAAAGATATATAAATATCTTAATAAAAATCAGAAAAACAGCAGTAAAAAATAATACTAATGCAGAAAGGTACACGATATACTATCGTGTACTTTTTATTTTTAAAGAAAAATTTAAGTATTATTTTTTAGATATAAGCAGGTTTAATTTTAAAAGAATAGTAAGAACAGTAAAAAAATATATATCCAAATGATATTCACATACAAAAGCACCTACACAATATGCATATTATATTATAAAATAAATAAATCGGGGTAAATTTTAGAAATTATGGCAGAAAGAATAAATTAATCATGAAAGGCAGGTTTTTATGCACGCAAATCGTATGACAGAGGGCAGTATACGGAAGGCCCTAATATATTTTTCAATACCTATGATTTTAAGCAATCTTTTTCAGCAATTATACAATACAGTAGATTCAATAATAGTAGGAAATATAGTAGGTAAGGAGGCTCTTGCAGCTGTCGGTTCAAGTGGTCCTGTAATATATCTTATAGTAGGATTTTTTATAGGTCTTGCAGCAGGAGCGGGAGTAGTTGTATCACAGGCATTCGGAGCAAGAAATAAAGAAAAAACACACGAGGCTGTTCACACATCAATTGCGGTTGGAATAATATTCGGAGCGATTATGACAGTTGTCGGAGTGGTTATAACCCCTGCACTTCTTAAATATATGGGAGTTCCGGACTCAGTAATGGGAGAGTCTGTAATGTATTTAAGAGTATATTTTGCGGGAATACTTCCAATAATGCTTTACAATATGGGAAGTTCTATAATACAGGCAATAGGAGATTCAAAAACACCTCTTTATATACTTGTAACAGCATCAATATTAAATATAGTACTTGATTTTGTTTTCGTTGGCTTTATGGATATGGGAATATTCGGAGCAGCGTTTGCAACTGTATTATCTCAGGTTTTAAGCGCCATTCTTGCACTTATAAAGCTTATAAAAACCAATGAGTCTTATAAACTTGTAATAAAGGATATAAAAATACATAAGAAAACTTTAAAAAGAATAATAAAATTCGGGCTTCCTGGTGGAATTCAGAACACAATAGTATCTGTATCAAACATAGTAGTACAGAGTAATATAAATAGCTTTGGAGCTATTGCAATGGCAGGGTGCAGTGCATACCAGAAGATAGAGGGATTTGCGGTTCTTACGACATCAAGTCTTTCAATGGCGGTTGCTACCTTTACCGGTCAGAATATAGGTGCAGGCAATATGGAAAGAGTAAAAAAAGGAATAAAAACAGGTGTATTAATGAGTGTTGGAACCATGGCAGTGGTATCTGTTGTAACATTTATTGTGGTTCCAAAGATGATAGGAATATTTAACGACGATCCCGGAGTTATATACTACGGCATAAGAATGATGCAGTTTTTAGTTCCTGGATATATATTTGTATCAATGTCAGATACACTCGCAGGCTCATTGAGAGGAATGGGAAGATCACTTGAGCCGATGCTTGTAATAATAGGTTGCTGGTGCGGGCTTAGAATGACATGGATTTATTTCTCAACAAAGGTAATAAACGATATAGCAGTTGTATTCCTTGGATATCCTATATCATGGGTAGCAAGTGCAATTATACTTGTTACATATATGAAATTTAAGGTATTCAATGGAAATAAAAATGAGTCTTTACGGGTTTAACAGATTAATAATAAAGTAAGCGTATAAATTTAAATCCTGTAAAGAAATGATTTATATAATAATATAAAGATTATGGAATTTAAAACGGATAAATATATATAATAATATGACAGGCAGAAATTTATACGATAATAATTAAGATGAAAATTATATGGGCAAGATATTATAGAAATTAAAAAAGAGTTATGCACATTTATACAGGATAATGTACATAACTCTTTATATTTTTCAGTATTAAAAATTTAAAACTCTTATAAGAAATAAGAGAATAAAAGAACTGCTCCTACTCCGAATACAAGAGAATGCATTATTGACTTGAATTTAGCAGCGACAACTATAACTACTAAAAGAGCAAGTATTTTAGGATTTGTCATACTCATAAAAAGTACATCATCCTTGAAGAATACGTCTTTTGCTACAAGTGCACTAAGCATTGCTACCGGAACAAATTTAAGTGCTTCCTGAAGTCCTTTTGGCATGTCTCTATCTGCAAATACAAGAAGAGGAAGAACTCTTGGTATGTAAGTTACAAGTCCCATACCTAAACAAACAAGTAAAATATACATAGTACTATTCATGACTTACACTTTCCTCCTTTGATAAATGGAATCCTTTTTCAATCGCAAGGCCTGATGCACAGGCTATTATAGGCGCTATTACAACTGCTAAACTACTTGTAGTTGCGCTGTATATTAATATAAATGATATTATTGAAATTAACGCAACATATACATAAACTCTGTTTTTAATAGATGTCATTATAAGAGTTGTGAATAGAGCTGTTATTATGAATCCTGAAATATAAGTATCTATCCGTATGAAGCTTCCAAGGCAAGATCCTAAGAAGAAGCTTACAATCCATATTCCAAGGCACATATAGTTTACAAGCATAGCTCTTGTATCGTCCCAGTGACCACCTATGTATTTTTCATAGTTTACAGCGAATGTTTCATCTGTAAGTCCAAGTCCGAACGGTAATATATATTTTGGACTTTTATTTTTTATAACCATATTAAGATTTGAACTCATTAGTAAATGTCTAAGGTTGATTAAAAAAGTAGTTACTACTATTGATGCAACGCTCGCACCAGCAGTAATCATAGCCGCTGCTATATACTGGGCACTTCCTCCGAAAACAAGAAGTGACATAAGTATTATGAAGAAAGTAGAAACTCCAGCAGCTTTTAAAAGTATACCACCTACAATTCCGATTGGAAGATAGGCTATGAAAATAGGAATTGAAGCACGAAACGCGTCTCTTAGAGACTCCTTGTCTATAACTTTATTCATTAATGATACCTCCAAAACAATTATTTTTTTATAATACCACAAAAATGTTATTTAATTAACACAAAATATCTTCTTCGCATACATTATACAATAGAATACATAATTTATAAAGAGATAAATTAATAATCTGAATATTGAAAAACGGCTATTTTCTAATATATAGAAGATAAAAATCTTATGATTATTTATACAGGTATAAATAATTTGATTAGCTATAAAATTATGAAGGAATAAGTATATTTAATGCTATAAAATGATTTACAGGTGAATTATTTTGACTGATAATTATCAATATAAAAATTTTTTATTATAGCTATAATATTGAATAATATAAAGCAATAAGGGTATAATTGACATAGAAATACTACTATGATATGATAAAATAATTCAATATATTAAAGACAGAAGGTGAAGGATATGGCAGGAGTAAAGGTACTTGCAACAAACAGAAAAGCTAGACATGAATACTTTATAGAAGAAACATACGAATGTGGTATAGAACTTAAAGGTACAGAGGTCAAATCAATAAGACGGGGACGTGTAAACCTTAAAGAAGGATACTGCTCTGTAGACAATGGAGAGGTATTTATGAAACAGGTTCATATAAGTCCATATGAACAGGGAAATATATTCAATGTCGATCCTTTAAGAGTAAGAAAACTTCTTTTACATAAACATGAAATAAGAAAACTTATCGGTGCAACTACTATAAAAGGATATTCACTTATACCTTTAAGTATGTACTTAAAAAATGGTAGAGTTAAACTTGAGTTAGCACTTGCAAAAGGTAAAAAACTTTATGACAAACGTCAGGATATGGCTAAAAAAGATGCGAAAAGACGTATCGAAAGAGAAATGTCAGGAAGATACTAAAAATAGTTTGGAAATAACGCTGTTTAATGGTATAATAAAGTTTACAGATATATATGAAATGTGGTTTGCGTAATGCAATACTACTTTTACACGGGGGTGTAAGGGTTTCGACGGGGGTTTAGAACCTGAGGTTGCGTGTCGTGTTACTCTGGGTCACGTAAAAACTGGGGAATTTAAAATAAACGCAAACGATAATTACGCATTAGCTGCCTAGTTGCAGCTTGTCCCTCTTAGCCCTCCTGCCGGCTAAGACTGGATATCATTTATGCAGGGAACTACTTTCTGGGTGCTCTGACTTAAAGTAGACTAATTAGAGCTGGCTGATTGTATCGCCTGTTGCTCGGCAGTACATGAGGTGAGATAATAATTGAGACAACTACACACGTAGATGCAGCGGGGAAAGAGCTTTCGGACAGGGGTTCGACTCCCCTCATCTCCACCAATTAAGATAATTAAAAGGTGAAACCGTTGGAAATACTGGCTTTGATTAGTCAGTATTTTTTTATTTCTTGTATATTTACAGCCTAATTACAGCCTATTATTTATAATAGTATTTTTATTAGTATTATTTAGTACTACATTTTACTACTTATTAACCTTATATAATCAATTTTAAGGTCTTTTAAAAATCTTCCCTTATGTTATATCCTTGAGTTTTAAATCTAAACTTTTAATTATACTATCTATCCACGTACTATTAAGTGATGAATGAAAAATAATTATATTTATTTCAGCAGCTGCAATTAATAATATATTAGATATAAAAATAGACTTGCTGCAATCAATGAAATACAAACAAGCCTATTTTATAAAATTTCTTAAAAGAGTGTTGTTATATATATTATATCCAGTAACTACTTTTTATATACATTCTTTTGTATTTATTAAAGAAGTAGTATTGTTAAATCGTGTAGTATCTTTTTTATTCTTGTATTAACTCTTGAAGGTGGCAAACCTACTTCATTGGCTACCTTTTGAATTGATTTACCTTGTATAAATCTACTTTTAATTATTTTTGTATCTAATGGTTCTATTAAATTTAAAGTAAAATCCATTGAATTTATTTCTCTTTCATATTCTTTAATCTTTAATTTTAAAGCTTCTTCTTTTTCTATTGATGATATAGCAGCCTTTTCAATCTGATTATGATTTCTTGAAGTTTGTACCTTTATATTATCGTATATATAACTAGGATATTCAGCATAATCAAGTGATATATATTTTAATTCTTCTTTCATTTCAATAAGTTTATGTTTTTTATCTCCATATTGTTTTAATATCTCTTTTACTTTTTCAGTTTTATATTTTTCTAGTTGTTTTCTTTCTTCCTTATCTAACATAAAATAATCATTAATCATTTAAAAACTCCTTTCAAATTTATATTAATTTATCAGGTGATTTTTTTATTCTAATTATAACATTAAAAAACTTCGCATTATCGACAAAACACGCAGTTTTTTTAAACACGTTGAAAATACTAGCTTTCAGCACTCACTTTAATATATAAAAATGCAGCTTTTCAACCTAATTAAAAATATATAAAGTATTATCAATCTAATTATTAATTATTTAAAAGTTTATCTATATTTATATTTATTTATTTATGTTTTGATACTTTTGTTTACTTTCTTTTATATCTGTTTCAATTCGTGTATTTTTTCGCCAAAAGGGGATTGATATTAATGTATTTGATTATCATTATCATAATATAAAAACGCAACTGGCGGATATTTCAGGGGTGGGGGTTATGTAGAATAACCTATGTATATTTTGTTTGTGGTTCTTCGGTCTTGCAGCTGTTTTTTTCTTTATCTTTTAAGGGGGGAGTATATAAGGTAATCATTATTAATTAGCACCTTATAAAATCGTTTTTAAGCCCTTCAAATATCTTTCCTTTATATTTATACCTTTAAATTGTATATTCTGTTATCTTTCCGCATTTTTTAACCGCTTTTAAACGTTCTTTTCTCATTCTTCTTAAATCATTTCTTTCTTTTGCGGTACTTTCATTATTTTTACATTCAATAGAGAATATCAATTCTTCCAGTAGGTTTTTAGATAACTTTTCAAAATCAATTCCAAACATAACTGTATTATCATATTTTTCAATAAATTCTTTTTTTATCTCATCTAGGTTTATATTGTCTATCTTTTCCATACGTTCAAAGTCATTTATATATTCTTCTAGCGGTATTACTTCTATTTCTTCCTTATCCTTATTTATATTATTATTTATCTCTTTTGCTTTTCTTTTCAATCTTTTAATATCAATACTCATAATATATTATTTTCTCTCTTTCTGATTTTCTTCTATATCTGATATTATTTCTCTTAATTCTTCAATATCCTTTTCAAGTTCTAGCTGCTTATCAGCTTTCAGGATAGTATTACATAGTGTAGCTATGCTATTTGCTTCTACTGGCTTTAATTCTCCATTTATAACCATATTAGCTACTTTTGATAAACTTCTTTTAATGGATTTATTATCATTAAATTTTAATCTATGTTTTACTGTATTATTTTCCATATGTTTTTATATCTCCCTTCTTTTCTAGTAATTTCAATACTTGTAGTGTATTTGTATATATCTAAAAAGGACACTATAAAGCCTTTAAACGTGTATTTATGTATATCTTTTATAAACACTTAGCAGCTACTATATATAAAATATATTAGGTTTTATTAGGTTATATATAAAATAAATCTCAGGTTTTTTCAGGTTTATATATAAAATATGTCAAGTTTTGACAAGTCTTATTTTGAAACGTTTCGTTTTAATTGCGTTTTTGTTTCGTTGCAACGTTTCGTTTTTGCTTCGTTGCGTTGCACTTATAAAACATTGAAATTTGAATATATATAAGCATTTTATAAAGTTATGACCGCGTTTTTATTCTTTTGTGTTGCGTTGCACTTTGTAACATTTCGTTTTAATTGCGTTACATTTTATTGTAAGAGTATTATATTTTTATAGTTTAAATATACTTATAATAAAAGGGTATGCCAATATATAGGCTACCCCTTTAAATTATTTTAATATCTTATCTTTTAATATATTTATCTTTTGCATTGTTTCAGTATCTCCGTTTTGTTTATCAGGATGATACTTTAAAGCAGCTGCTTTAAATACTTTATTCAGTAGCTTTCTATCATCTGATGATAAGCTATCAAGGTTATTGATATAACTGTTTTTATTATTTCTTAATCTGTCATTATATCCTTGATTATAGCCATTTTCAAACCATTCTTGGTTCTCAATAGTTATAAAGATACTGTATTTATTTCTAAAGCTTTTATACTCTTGATATAGTTTTTCTTTTTCCTTATTTCCAGTAGTACACCACAATTTATATTTTTCTTTTTTCAGGTCTTTCAGTTTATCTATAATCATTGGAAAATAACTTTCTAATTTTTTACTGGCTAATATTCTTCTTAATAATTTACTGGCTTCTTTTGGTATTTCTTCCTTAATTCCTTCTTTTTTTTCTTCATAATCATATAAAGAAAGATAGTTCCAATGTATTATTTTTATATCTTTTGATTTTATCTTTCCATTTATTCTTTTTCTTTCGCATAGATAAACTGTATACATTAGTGTTTTATCATTATTTTTTATCCTACAAAACATAAAACCTTCTTTCTGATGTAGTGTTGTTTTCTTACTTTATATATATCACTACATACAATAAGTTTTTCTATCTGATTTTAATATTGTTTCAACATCAATTATTATTTTGTATTTTATGTTATTATCATCAAGTTTTATAGCTGTTGCAACTGGCTCATCATCCTTTATTACTAATAAACATTCACACGCATTTTCTATATCAGGTCTAAATGCACATATGAATGTATCATTTAAGCTATCAACCTTGACTATTGCAACATTTGATTTTAACCGTGATATATAGATTTCTTTTTCTTCAGGGATAAGGCTAATTAATTCTTTTTTCTTATAAGTTTCATAATATCCCTTAATAGTATTTAATATCATTTTCTTTTGTTCTTTATTCATTTATTTCCCCTTCTTTCATTGACTTATTATCAAGGGATATAATATACTTTAATTGGTTTTAGTGGGTATATTATACCCCTTGTAGGGCTTAGAAATTCTATTTTCTAGGCTCTTTTTTTATCTCTATTTACAGTTGTTATAAATTCATTTGATGTAACAATAAATGTTAAACCATCAAAGATTATATTCTCAATTCCTTCAAATCCTATATAACAATCATTTATTTTGTCTTTTGCTAAAATTTCTAATCTGTCATTAATTACCATTTTATTCATTTTAAATGTAGTTAATATTTCGTTTTTTCTTTCGTCATATACTTCAACTATTACATTTTCATAGTTTTCTATCCAGTTATTAACTACTGGTATGATTTTATTTAATTCCCTGATTTTATTTTTCATTTAATCACCTTCTTATAATTTTGTAGTGTATTTTTTTTACTTTCCATATATTCACTACATTATTAATTTTTTAAACCGATTTCTCTAAGTCCTTTTTTATCTAACATTGTAAAACTAGGTCTTATAAATGTTATTGGTTCAATTCCAGTAGCACCATTTCTGTTTTTATCTAAGTTAAAACCATATACGGAATGTTCTTTTTTTTCCTTATTTGTTTCTAATATATCTTTCCGTCCTTTATCATCAATACCACCAGTAGTTGAGTATATATATTTTAATTCTTCTATTTCTGTTGGTTCGTGTAAATATATAACTGTTGTGGCATCCTGATATACTACACTTGAATATCTGATTACATTTTCACCGCTAGGAATACCTTTAAAACTGTTATTTAACTGTACTAGGGCTATAATATGACAATTATATTTTAATGTGGCATTTCTTATACTTCTTGATATATTGGAAATCTTTTGTTCTGTACTTTCATTCCTTGCGTTGCTTTCGCTTTCTATTAATTGTAAGTAGTCAATAACAACTAAATCAGGTTTAAGGTCTTGTATTCCTCTGATTATCTCTGACATTTTAGTACTTTTAGTATCAACTATAAAATTACCGCCATAAGTGGATAACATTTCCGCAGCTTCTATATATTTCTTCCAGTCATTTTCATTGAAATTTTTATTCCTGAATTTAACTGTCGGTATGCCACCTATTTTAGTGATAAACCTATCTATTAAATCAGTACCTTTCATTTCTCTACTGATATACAATACTTTTTTATTTTGCTTCATAACGTTAAAAGCTATATTTAAAGCTAATGTTGTTTTTCCTACTCCTGATTTTGCACCTATAACAGTATATCCACCCTTATCAACTCCACCTATATTATCATCTAACAAACTATATCCAAACTTTGTTGAACCTTCTTTAGTGTTTTCTAACCTATTCATTGATTGAGTTAATAAATCTGTAATACCTTCATATTTATTAACGTTTATTTCACTTTTTAAGCCTTCTAAATTGTTTATTAAGTCAAATGATAAGGTGTCTACTTCTTCACCGTTTAAAAGGGCTTTTATGGAGTTATCAAGGCAATTATGCATATTTCTTTTTCGGTCTAACTCTTTAAGTACATTTATATTTTTCTTTAATTCAAAATCTTTACAAGCCCAAGAAGTAATATTTGATAAGGTTGATACTTCAATATTAGAATTTAGTTTCTTTACTTCTTCCATTAATTCAACAATTGAAATATTGTCAATTTTCTTTCTTGCGTTCTTAAATGCTTTTATGATAGTTTGTTCTACTCCAGTAAATATTGTTTCTGATATTGTATCTAGTATATTTTGCTTTTCAGGTTCTAATATAAGTAAACCTATAACAGATTTTTCAGCTGCTTTATTTACTAATATTTCATTATCATCTGTATACATTTTTAATCACCGCCTTTACATCATAGTTTTTTTTATATCATCTAATGACATTGCTTTACCTTTATATTCTTCCTTTGGCTCATTGTTCGGTATCTCATTTATATATTTTTCAAATTTAGTTGGATTGAATAGTGTATCAGGGCTTAAATATTTCTCCCATTTTGTACCTTTCCATTCTTTTGCTTTTAAATCTATTACTTGTTTAAAGTCATTAACTGTATAACCTTCGTTCAATCTCCGACTTATACCTTTTCTTGTGCTTTTTGTACTTGCTCTGAAATGTTTATCAGATTTTAAATTAAGATAATCAACTATTCCTTCTATCTCTAAATTATAAGTATCTTTTTTAGAAGGTGTAGGGGATGATTTATCATCCTTTATTTCTTTTATTTCTTTTATTTCTTTAGTCCGTGTTAGGTCTTGTGTTACCCCTTGTGTTACTTCTTGTGTTAGGTCTTGTGTTACTTCTTTCGGTATAGTGTCTTGTATACTAGTATTTTCAACGCTTGTAGGTGTTACATCTTGTGTTACTTCTTGTATTAGGTCTTGTGTTACCCCTTGTGTTAGGTCTTGTGTTACTTTTTCTTGTGATATTCCTTGATATAAATACCAATTACAAACACTTATAAGTGTAGGGGCTTGTCTTTGATTTTCAACTTTTTTAAAAGTACAAAAGTTATATTTTTCAAAATATGGTAATGCGGTTCTTATATTTCCTTTAGTTATACCCTTACCGCATTTTTTCGCTAAATTATCATAGCTTGTCAGCATTTCCCCTGACTGTATTATTATCTTTTTGCCACTTTTTAATGTACTTTCTTTAGGTCTGTAATTTACATTTCCTAAAATTACTAAAGCAATCCAAGTTCTTTCAACTGTTAACCCTTCCCAAAAATCTGTACAAAGTAGTTTTCTAGGTATTTTCACAAAACCCCAACCTTGTAAGTTGTTATCAGTCAATATATTTATTTTTTTTGGTTCTTTTTTCCCTTGCATTACTTCACCGCCCTACATTGCATTAACTTCTTTCATAAATTTTCTCCTTTCTATATAATTAATTGACTTGCTGCCCTAAATGGTCTACTGTCCAATCATTCAGCCTTTCAATATCTATGTATATTCTTTTACCTATATGAATACACGGAAAATTATTTTTGTTGCTATTCTTACATAATTTTCTTAATACTGGTTCTGAATAGATACACATTTTAGAAGCTTCTTTACAAGTTTTAAAACGTTCTCTATTAACTTTTGGAGTAGCTGCAATTTCATATCCTTGCTTTTTTATTACTTCTTTTCTTTCTTCTTCTGTTAATGTGTCCAGTAGCTTTTGAACTGACAACATAACTTCTTTTATTTCTTCTTTATGTACTGAATTACTCATATTCCCACCACCTTTTAATTATCTTTTATTAGTTCTTCAACTGGTACATCTAAAGCAGCTGCTAATTTTTCTATATTATTAAATTTTGTAGCAGCTTTAACTATTCCCCATTTTTCAATCCTTGAAATAGTGGTTACTGAAACGTCAGATAATATTGAAAGTTCCTTTTGTGTTAGGTCTTTTCTAATTCTTTCAATTTTTAGACTCATAATTTTCACCCCTTTCATATTAGTGTAATAGTAATCAATAATTGCTATTATTGTGTAGTTTAAGTATAAATTGCTAATATATATTTGTCAATAGTTAAGGTTTTTATATAATTTATCTTTAAATAAGAAAAATATACTGATATTATATATAATGGAATTAAAAGAACTATTAAAAAGTAGGTGGATATAATGGAATTAAAAAAAGAAATGTTACAAGAATTAGAACTATCCAAGATACAGAATATTGTTTCAAACTTAGAAGAAAATTCTTCATTTCCTTTAGATATACAAGAGTTTACAAAAGATGAATTGATAGAAATATTTTTAAATACATCTTATTTAAATGATTTAAAAATAGAAGATAGAAAAAAATTAGTTTCTGAAGCCTATCATATAACATCATTTGGTTTATGTATTAGAGAAATAAGAAAAAAGAAGAACTTAACGCAAAAGGAATTAGCAGCTAAAACGGGAATATCAGAAAGTACAATATATAATTATGAGAATGGAAGAAGTAAAGCAAATGCAAAAAATATAAATAATATATTAAAAACATTATTATTTTCATATTATTCCGTTGATTATTTTGAATTAGATGTTAAGTCATATGCCCAAGATATAAAGAAAAAAGAACTTATAAATGAAAATGATGAACTTATAACAGAAAATATATTATTGAATATACAAAATAATAAAAGTAATTTATATAATGATATTTTAAAACATATTATTACAGATATTTTAGATAATAAATATATTGAACCATCTAAAATAATAAATGTTATTAGTTCTTTAAAAATGCTACAAGTTAACAGCCTTTATAAAGTAGGACTTACAGAAACAAACAATGAAAATTCTAAAAAAAGTATTTTCTTAGTTAAGGGATATGGAGATGATTTAAAAACAATATTTTTTGATACTGAAACATTTGTAAAAAGAATATTGCTTTCAATAGACATAGAAATAGAGAATATATTTGAAAAAGAATATGAAATTAAAGATACAGAAATAGAAAAATTTGAAAGATATAGCAGACTTGAAAATATAAAGGATAAATTAGAAAAAAAAGGTTTCTTTGAAAAGAAAGAAAATTTTAATATTAAAATCAAAACTAAAACAACATATAAAAACAAAAAAGAAATTGAAAAAAACTTAAAAGATAGCGTTTATAAAAGTGCATTATTAAAAATATTGAAATATAGTAATACTAATATTAAAGATACTGATATATTGTCAAAAGGTGAAGAAAATGAGTAGAAGGGCAAAAGGTGAAGGTTCTATATATTTTTTAGAATCTAAAAATTGTTATACGTCAGTTTTACAAATAGGAATAACAAAAGAAGGCAAAAGAAAAAGAAAATATTTTTATGGAAAAACTAAAAAAGAAGTTAAAAAGAAAATGGATGATTATAAATTATTAAATCCAATATCAGGTGGTAAAATAAATGAATTTACTGTTTCAGAATGGTTTAAATACTGGCTTTTTAATATAAAAAAAAGAGATATAAAACCAAAATCATTTGAACGTTATGAAAGTCTATATAGAAATTATATAGAAGGTTCAGAAATTGGAAATATACCTTTATACAAATTAAAATTAAATAATTTACAAGTATATTATAACAGATTATTGGATGAAGGGAAAAGCCCACAAACAATAATACAAATTAATACAAAATTAAAAACTTGTTTAACTGAAGCGGAAAGGTCAGGATATATTGAAAAGAATTATTGTAAACTTATAGTACTTCCAAAAGTAAAAAAAGAGAATAAAAAAGAAGTATTTACTCAGGAAGAACAAAAGCAATTTATAGAAATGATAAAAGGGGATAGTATGGAAGTATTGTTTCTTGTTGCAATAGGTACTGGCTTGAGAATAGGGGAGTTGTTAGGGCTTAAATGGTCTGATATAGATTTTAATAAAAGAGTACTTACAGTTAATAGGGCATTACAAAAGGGATATATATTTAATGATGAAGGTAAGAAGCAGCTGCAAACAACATTGAACGAGCCAAAAACAATAAATGCTTTTAGAGATGTACCAATACCAACAAATATATTTTCTAGGTTAGAAGAATACAAAATAAATCAGGATGATGTAAAAAAATCTAATAAATTAGCCTATAAAGATAATGATTTTATATTCTGTAATGATATAGGTAAGCCTTTAGACTTGAAACAGCCGCCAAGAAGGTTTAAGAAGATTCAAACTAATATGGGTATACCTAAAGATGAACAAATAAAATTCCATGGGCTTCGTAAAACATATGCAACACGATTATTTGAAAATAGAATACCGCCTAAAACAGTTCAAACTTTAATGGGACATTCTAGTATTGATATAACATTAGATATATATACTCAGGTAATGGAAAAAGAAAAGTTAAAAGCAATAGATAAAATTGATAGTATATTTTAATACAGCCTATTTACAGCCTATTAATTTTAAAATGTATAAATCAGCATAAATGAATATAAATATTAATAGCTTAAACTATTGAAAATACTGATGTTTATATATTGTTAAATCTATCGATATATATATATTTAGTTTCCCCTCATCTCCACCAATTAAGATAATTAAAAGGTGAAACCGTTGGAAATACTGGCTTTGATTAGTCAGTATTTTTTTATTTCTTGTATATTTACAGCCTAATTACAGCCTATTATTTATAATAGTATTTTTATTAGTATTATTTAGTACTACATTTTACTACTTATTAACCTTATATAATCAATTTTAAGGTCTTTTAAAAATCTTCCCTTATGTTATATCCTTGAGTTTTAAATCTAAACTTTTAATTATACTATCTATCCACGTACTATTAAGTGATGAATGAAAAATAATTATATTTATTTCAGCAGCTGCAATTAATAATATATTAGATATAAAAATAGACTTGCTGCAATCAATGAAATACAAACAAGCCTATTTTATAAAATTTCTTAAAAGAGTGTTGTTATATATATTATATCCAGTAACTACTTTTTATATACATTCTTTTGTATTTATTAAAGAAGTAGTATTGTTAAATCGTGTAGTATCTTTTTTATTCTTGTATTAACTCTTGAAGGTGGCAAACCTACTTCATTGGCTACCTTTTGAATTGATTTACCTTGTATAAATCTACTTTTAATTATTTTTGTATCTAATGGTTCTATTAAATTTAAAGTAAAATCCATTGAATTTATTTCTCTTTCATATTCTTTAATCTTTAATTTTAAAGCTTCTTCTTTTTCTATTGATGATATAGCAGCCTTTTCAATCTGATTATGATTTCTTGAAGTTTGTACCTTTATATTATCGTATATATAACTAGGATATTCAGCATAATCAAGTGATATATATTTTAATTCTTCTTTCATTTCAATAAGTTTATGTTTTTTATCTCCATATTGTTTTAATATCTCTTTTACTTTTTCAGTTTTATATTTTTCTAGTTGTTTTCTTTCTTCCTTATCTAACATAAAATAATCATTAATCATTTAAAAACTCCTTTCAAATTTATATTAATTTATCAGGTGATTTTTTTATTCTAATTATAACATTAAAAAACTTCGCATTATCGACAAAACACGCAGTTTTTTTAAACACGTTGAAAATACTAGCTTTCAGCACTCACTTTAATATATAAAAATGCAGCTTTTCAACCTAATTAAAAATATATAAAGTATTATCAATCTAATTATTAATTATTTAAAAGTTTATCTATATTTATATTTATTTATTTATGTTTTGATACTTTTGTTTACTTTCTTTTATATCTGTTTCAATTCGTGTATTTTTTCGCCAAAAGGGGATTGATATTAATGTATTTGATTATCATTATCATAATATAAAAACGCAACTGGCGGATATTTCAGGGGTGGGGGTTATGTAGAATAACCTATGTATATTTTGTTTGTGGTTCTTCGGTCTTGCAGCTGTTTTTTTCTTTATCTTTTAAGGGGGGAGTATATAAGGTAATCATTATTAATTAGCACCTTATAAAATCGTTTTTAAGCCCTTCAAATATCTTTCCTTTATATTTATACCTTTAAATTGTATATTCTGTTATCTTTCCGCATTTTTTAACCGCTTTTAAACGTTCTTTTCTCATTCTTCTTAAATCATTTCTTTCTTTTGCGGTACTTTCATTATTTTTACATTCAATAGAGAATATCAATTCTTCCAGTAGGTTTTTAGATAACTTTTCAAAATCAATTCCAAACATAACTGTATTATCATATTTTTCAATAAATTCTTTTTTTATCTCATCTAGGTTTATATTGTCTATCTTTTCCATACGTTCAAAGTCATTTATATATTCTTCTAGCGGTATTACTTCTATTTCTTCCTTATCCTTATTTATATTATTATTTATCTCTTTTGCTTTTCTTTTCAATCTTTTAATATCAATACTCATAATATATTATTTTCTCTCTTTCTGATTTTCTTCTATATCTGATATTATTTCTCTTAATTCTTCAATATCCTTTTCAAGTTCTAGCTGCTTATCAGCTTTCAGGATAGTATTACATAGTGTAGCTATGCTATTTGCTTCTACTGGCTTTAATTCTCCATTTATAACCATATTAGCTACTTTTGATAAACTTCTTTTAATGGATTTATTATCATTAAATTTTAATCTATGTTTTACTGTATTATTTTCCATATGTTTTTATATCTCCCTTCTTTTCTAGTAATTTCAATACTTGTAGTGTATTTGTATATATCTAAAAAGGACACTATAAAGCCTTTAAACGTGTATTTATGTATATCTTTTATAAACACTTAGCAGCTACTATATATAAAATATATTAGGTTTTATTAGGTTATATATAAAATAAATCTCAGGTTTTTTCAGGTTTATATATAAAATATGTCAAGTTTTGACAAGTCTTATTTTGAAACGTTTCGTTTTAATTGCGTTTTTGTTTCGTTGCAACGTTTCGTTTTTGCTTCGTTGCGTTGCACTTATAAAACATTGAAATTTGAATATATATAAGCATTTTATAAAGTTATGACCGCGTTTTTATTCTTTTGTGTTGCGTTGCACTTTGTAACATTTCGTTTTAATTGCGTTACATTTTATTGTAAGAGTATTATATTTTTATAGTTTAAATATACTTATAATAAAAGGGTATGCCAATATATAGGCTACCCCTTTAAATTATTTTAATATCTTATCTTTTAATATATTTATCTTTTGCATTGTTTCAGTATCTCCGTTTTGTTTATCAGGATGATACTTTAAAGCAGCTGCTTTAAATACTTTATTCAGTAGCTTTCTATCATCTGATGATAAGCTATCAAGGTTATTGATATAACTGTTTTTATTATTTCTTAATCTGTCATTATATCCTTGATTATAGCCATTTTCAAACCATTCTTGGTTCTCAATAGTTATAAAGATACTGTATTTATTTCTAAAGCTTTTATACTCTTGATATAGTTTTTCTTTTTCCTTATTTCCAGTAGTACACCACAATTTATATTTTTCTTTTTTCAGGTCTTTCAGTTTATCTATAATCATTGGAAAATAACTTTCTAATTTTTTACTGGCTAATATTCTTCTTAATAATTTACTGGCTTCTTTTGGTATTTCTTCCTTAATTCCTTCTTTTTTTTCTTCATAATCATATAAAGAAAGATAGTTCCAATGTATTATTTTTATATCTTTTGATTTTATCTTTCCATTTATTCTTTTTCTTTCGCATAGATAAACTGTATACATTAGTGTTTTATCATTATTTTTTATCCTACAAAACATAAAACCTTCTTTCTGATGTAGTGTTGTTTTCTTACTTTATATATATCACTACATACAATAAGTTTTTCTATCTGATTTTAATATTGTTTCAACATCAATTATTATTTTGTATTTTATGTTATTATCATCAAGTTTTATAGCTGTTGCAACTGGCTCATCATCCTTTATTACTAATAAACATTCACACGCATTTTCTATATCAGGTCTAAATGCACATATGAATGTATCATTTAAGCTATCAACCTTGACTATTGCAACATTTGATTTTAACCGTGATATATAGATTTCTTTTTCTTCAGGGATAAGGCTAATTAATTCTTTTTTCTTATAAGTTTCATAATATCCCTTAATAGTATTTAATATCATTTTCTTTTGTTCTTTATTCATTTATTTCCCCTTCTTTCATTGACTTATTATCAAGGGATATAATATACTTTAATTGGTTTTAGTGGGTATATTATACCCCTTGTAGGGCTTAGAAATTCTATTTTCTAGGCTCTTTTTTTATCTCTATTTACAGTTGTTATAAATTCATTTGATGTAACAATAAATGTTAAACCATCAAAGATTATATTCTCAATTCCTTCAAATCCTATATAACAATCATTTATTTTGTCTTTTGCTAAAATTTCTAATCTGTCATTAATTACCATTTTATTCATTTTAAATGTAGTTAATATTTCGTTTTTTCTTTCGTCATATACTTCAACTATTACATTTTCATAGTTTTCTATCCAGTTATTAACTACTGGTATGATTTTATTTAATTCCCTGATTTTATTTTTCATTTAATCACCTTCTTATAATTTTGTAGTGTATTTTTTTTACTTTCCATATATTCACTACATTATTAATTTTTTAAACCGATTTCTCTAAGTCCTTTTTTATCTAACATTGTAAAACTAGGTCTTATAAATGTTATTGGTTCAATTCCAGTAGCACCATTTCTGTTTTTATCTAAGTTAAAACCATATACGGAATGTTCTTTTTTTTCCTTATTTGTTTCTAATATATCTTTCCGTCCTTTATCATCAATACCACCAGTAGTTGAGTATATATATTTTAATTCTTCTATTTCTGTTGGTTCGTGTAAATATATAACTGTTGTGGCATCCTGATATACTACACTTGAATATCTGATTACATTTTCACCGCTAGGAATACCTTTAAAACTGTTATTTAACTGTACTAGGGCTATAATATGACAATTATATTTTAATGTGGCATTTCTTATACTTCTTGATATATTGGAAATCTTTTGTTCTGTACTTTCATTCCTTGCGTTGCTTTCGCTTTCTATTAATTGTAAGTAGTCAATAACAACTAAATCAGGTTTAAGGTCTTGTATTCCTCTGATTATCTCTGACATTTTAGTACTTTTAGTATCAACTATAAAATTACCGCCATAAGTGGATAACATTTCCGCAGCTTCTATATATTTCTTCCAGTCATTTTCATTGAAATTTTTATTCCTGAATTTAACTGTCGGTATGCCACCTATTTTAGTGATAAACCTATCTATTAAATCAGTACCTTTCATTTCTCTACTGATATACAATACTTTTTTATTTTGCTTCATAACGTTAAAAGCTATATTTAAAGCTAATGTTGTTTTTCCTACTCCTGATTTTGCACCTATAACAGTATATCCACCCTTATCAACTCCACCTATATTATCATCTAACAAACTATATCCAAACTTTGTTGAACCTTCTTTAGTGTTTTCTAACCTATTCATTGATTGAGTTAATAAATCTGTAATACCTTCATATTTATTAACGTTTATTTCACTTTTTAAGCCTTCTAAATTGTTTATTAAGTCAAATGATAAGGTGTCTACTTCTTCACCGTTTAAAAGGGCTTTTATGGAGTTATCAAGGCAATTATGCATATTTCTTTTTCGGTCTAACTCTTTAAGTACATTTATATTTTTCTTTAATTCAAAATCTTTACAAGCCCAAGAAGTAATATTTGATAAGGTTGATACTTCAATATTAGAATTTAGTTTCTTTACTTCTTCCATTAATTCAACAATTGAAATATTGTCAATTTTCTTTCTTGCGTTCTTAAATGCTTTTATGATAGTTTGTTCTACTCCAGTAAATATTGTTTCTGATATTGTATCTAGTATATTTTGCTTTTCAGGTTCTAATATAAGTAAACCTATAACAGATTTTTCAGCTGCTTTATTTACTAATATTTCATTATCATCTGTATACATTTTTAATCACCGCCTTTACATCATAGTTTTTTTTATATCATCTAATGACATTGCTTTACCTTTATATTCTTCCTTTGGCTCATTGTTCGGTATCTCATTTATATATTTTTCAAATTTAGTTGGATTGAATAGTGTATCAGGGCTTAAATATTTCTCCCATTTTGTACCTTTCCATTCTTTTGCTTTTAAATCTATTACTTGTTTAAAGTCATTAACTGTATAACCTTCGTTCAATCTCCGACTTATACCTTTTCTTGTGCTTTTTGTACTTGCTCTGAAATGTTTATCAGATTTTAAATTAAGATAATCAACTATTCCTTCTATCTCTAAATTATAAGTATCTTTTTTAGAAGGTGTAGGGGATGATTTATCATCCTTTATTTCTTTTATTTCTTTTATTTCTTTAGTCCGTGTTAGGTCTTGTGTTACCCCTTGTGTTACTTCTTGTGTTAGGTCTTGTGTTACTTCTTTCGGTATAGTGTCTTGTATACTAGTATTTTCAACGCTTGTAGGTGTTACATCTTGTGTTACTTCTTGTATTAGGTCTTGTGTTACCCCTTGTGTTAGGTCTTGTGTTACTTTTTCTTGTGATATTCCTTGATATAAATACCAATTACAAACACTTATAAGTGTAGGGGCTTGTCTTTGATTTTCAACTTTTTTAAAAGTACAAAAGTTATATTTTTCAAAATATGGTAATGCGGTTCTTATATTTCCTTTAGTTATACCCTTACCGCATTTTTTCGCTAAATTATCATAGCTTGTCAGCATTTCCCCTGACTGTATTATTATCTTTTTGCCACTTTTTAATGTACTTTCTTTAGGTCTGTAATTTACATTTCCTAAAATTACTAAAGCAATCCAAGTTCTTTCAACTGTTAACCCTTCCCAAAAATCTGTACAAAGTAGTTTTCTAGGTATTTTCACAAAACCCCAACCTTGTAAGTTGTTATCAGTCAATATATTTATTTTTTTTGGTTCTTTTTTCCCTTGCATTACTTCACCGCCCTACATTGCATTAACTTCTTTCATAAATTTTCTCCTTTCTATATAATTAATTGACTTGCTGCCCTAAATGGTCTACTGTCCAATCATTCAGCCTTTCAATATCTATGTATATTCTTTTACCTATATGAATACACGGAAAATTATTTTTGTTGCTATTCTTACATAATTTTCTTAATACTGGTTCTGAATAGATACACATTTTAGAAGCTTCTTTACAAGTTTTAAAACGTTCTCTATTAACTTTTGGAGTAGCTGCAATTTCATATCCTTGCTTTTTTATTACTTCTTTTCTTTCTTCTTCTGTTAATGTGTCCAGTAGCTTTTGAACTGACAACATAACTTCTTTTATTTCTTCTTTATGTACTGAATTACTCATATTCCCACCACCTTTTAATTATCTTTTATTAGTTCTTCAACTGGTACATCTAAAGCAGCTGCTAATTTTTCTATATTATTAAATTTTGTAGCAGCTTTAACTATTCCCCATTTTTCAATCCTTGAAATAGTGGTTACTGAAACGTCAGATAATATTGAAAGTTCCTTTTGTGTTAGGTCTTTTCTAATTCTTTCAATTTTTAGACTCATAATTTTCACCCCTTTCATATTAGTGTAATAGTAATCAATAATTGCTATTATTGTGTAGTTTAAGTATAAATTGCTAATATATATTTGTCAATAGTTAAGGTTTTTATATAATTTATCTTTAAATAAGAAAAATATACTGATATTATATATAATGGAATTAAAAGAACTATTAAAAAGTAGGTGGATATAATGGAATTAAAAAAAGAAATGTTACAAGAATTAGAACTATCCAAGATACAGAATATTGTTTCAAACTTAGAAGAAAATTCTTCATTTCCTTTAGATATACAAGAGTTTACAAAAGATGAATTGATAGAAATATTTTTAAATACATCTTATTTAAATGATTTAAAAATAGAAGATAGAAAAAAATTAGTTTCTGAAGCCTATCATATAACATCATTTGGTTTATGTATTAGAGAAATAAGAAAAAAGAAGAACTTAACGCAAAAGGAATTAGCAGCTAAAACGGGAATATCAGAAAGTACAATATATAATTATGAGAATGGAAGAAGTAAAGCAAATGCAAAAAATATAAATAATATATTAAAAACATTATTATTTTCATATTATTCCGTTGATTATTTTGAATTAGATGTTAAGTCATATGCCCAAGATATAAAGAAAAAAGAACTTATAAATGAAAATGATGAACTTATAACAGAAAATATATTATTGAATATACAAAATAATAAAAGTAATTTATATAATGATATTTTAAAACATATTATTACAGATATTTTAGATAATAAATATATTGAACCATCTAAAATAATAAATGTTATTAGTTCTTTAAAAATGCTACAAGTTAACAGCCTTTATAAAGTAGGACTTACAGAAACAAACAATGAAAATTCTAAAAAAAGTATTTTCTTAGTTAAGGGATATGGAGATGATTTAAAAACAATATTTTTTGATACTGAAACATTTGTAAAAAGAATATTGCTTTCAATAGACATAGAAATAGAGAATATATTTGAAAAAGAATATGAAATTAAAGATACAGAAATAGAAAAATTTGAAAGATATAGCAGACTTGAAAATATAAAGGATAAATTAGAAAAAAAAGGTTTCTTTGAAAAGAAAGAAAATTTTAATATTAAAATCAAAACTAAAACAACATATAAAAACAAAAAAGAAATTGAAAAAAACTTAAAAGATAGCGTTTATAAAAGTGCATTATTAAAAATATTGAAATATAGTAATACTAATATTAAAGATACTGATATATTGTCAAAAGGTGAAGAAAATGAGTAGAAGGGCAAAAGGTGAAGGTTCTATATATTTTTTAGAATCTAAAAATTGTTATACGTCAGTTTTACAAATAGGAATAACAAAAGAAGGCAAAAGAAAAAGAAAATATTTTTATGGAAAAACTAAAAAAGAAGTTAAAAAGAAAATGGATGATTATAAATTATTAAATCCAATATCAGGTGGTAAAATAAATGAATTTACTGTTTCAGAATGGTTTAAATACTGGCTTTTTAATATAAAAAAAAGAGATATAAAACCAAAATCATTTGAACGTTATGAAAGTCTATATAGAAATTATATAGAAGGTTCAGAAATTGGAAATATACCTTTATACAAATTAAAATTAAATAATTTACAAGTATATTATAACAGATTATTGGATGAAGGGAAAAGCCCACAAACAATAATACAAATTAATACAAAATTAAAAACTTGTTTAACTGAAGCGGAAAGGTCAGGATATATTGAAAAGAATTATTGTAAACTTATAGTACTTCCAAAAGTAAAAAAAGAGAATAAAAAAGAAGTATTTACTCAGGAAGAACAAAAGCAATTTATAGAAATGATAAAAGGGGATAGTATGGAAGTATTGTTTCTTGTTGCAATAGGTACTGGCTTGAGAATAGGGGAGTTGTTAGGGCTTAAATGGTCTGATATAGATTTTAATAAAAGAGTACTTACAGTTAATAGGGCATTACAAAAGGGATATATATTTAATGATGAAGGTAAGAAGCAGCTGCAAACAACATTGAACGAGCCAAAAACAATAAATGCTTTTAGAGATGTACCAATACCAACAAATATATTTTCTAGGTTAGAAGAATACAAAATAAATCAGGATGATGTAAAAAAATCTAATAAATTAGCCTATAAAGATAATGATTTTATATTCTGTAATGATATAGGTAAGCCTTTAGACTTGAAACAGCCGCCAAGAAGGTTTAAGAAGATTCAAACTAATATGGGTATACCTAAAGATGAACAAATAAAATTCCATGGGCTTCGTAAAACATATGCAACACGATTATTTGAAAATAGAATACCGCCTAAAACAGTTCAAACTTTAATGGGACATTCTAGTATTGATATAACATTAGATATATATACTCAGGTAATGGAAAAAGAAAAGTTAAAAGCAATAGATAAAATTGATAGTATATTTTAATACAGCCTATTTACAGCCTATTAATTTTAAAATGTATAAATCAGCATAAATGAATATAAATATTAATAGCTTAAACTATTGAAAATACTGATGTTTATATATTGTTAAATCTATCGATATATATATATTTAGTTTCCCCTCATCTCCACCAATTAAGATAATAAAATGGTGAGACCGTTGGAAATACTGGCTTTGATTAGCTGGTATTTTTTATTTTTTGTAATTTTTATGGCTTATATAATAAATATTTTAAAATATAAAATTTAAGTCTGCAAAATAAAAAGAGCTGTATTATAACAGCTCCGAATTGATTATATTAAATTTAAATTGTCATTAAATCTATTTTTCTATATTTTTAATAGTTCTGACAGTAATTATATTTCTAAGAATTTCAAGCTCTATTCCAAGGTTATAAGCCTGTTCACCTATAATACCAGCATCTTCAGATAAAGAATAGTTTAACTGCTCAGACTCAAATGCAACGCATACCTTCTGGTACATAAGAGCACTTTCTACTTCATCTAATGTAAATTCATCAAACTTATCAGAATTAAATATTTCATCTGATTTTCCTTTTTCCACGAATTCATACCGTAGTTTTCTTATATCTAATACAGCTCCGTAATTTTTATCGAGCATATATTTTCCGTTTATAAAGGCCTCGAACTCATCAACTCTTTTTTCATCAAATTTACTCCAGTTGTCCATAGGCTTTAATCTGAATAAATCAGTATATTTATTTTGCATAAAATCCACCCCTTATTTTGCATATTCTACTATATTATACAATAATTTGATGATATTTTAAATTTCAGATTTGTTTATATTAATATACTTGGAATAAACTGTATTATATTAATAAATAATATAAAAAAAGTGCTGTGCAATAAGCACAGCACTGAAATATTCTTAGTGACTTTCGTTATATTCTCTTTCTCTTCTTTCATTTTCAAGAGCTCTGTAAACTCTTATGGCTTTTCTGTATCCAACGATTTTTTCTTCCATAAATTCAGAAAATTCATCTATATCAGCGTAATTTTTCTTAAATGTTTCTCTGTCGTTGAAATCATCTCTTGTATTTAATTTATCTATCCCCATACTGAAGAAGCTTATTTCGTCAGCTCTGAATTCAGCATAAAGAAATACATCCTTGTTTTCGAAGTTTTCTTTTTTTACAGCCTCTAATAATTCAGTATCCGATTTATCGGGAGTAGTAAGTATCTGATCTATTTTTTCTATTGTTTCGCGTTCTTCTTTAGTGTATTTTGAATTTATATATCCTTCAAATTCTTTTTTCTTGAACTCAAATTCAAATGAATAGAAGTATCCTATTCTGAACTGAGATCTGCATATTTCCCTCATATCATCTATTGACATATTAACACTACCTTTCTTTTATTTAATAATTATGTACAAGATTTATTATACACTATTGAAGGAATAATATTGATAAGAAATAGTATGTTTTTTATTTAGAAATGAAATTAGATAGAAAAAGGATAAAAAATACCAAAAGAGAAGCATACTTTTAGGTCTATATAACTGTAAAAATAATAAAGTATTTATAGTGTCAAAAAGTTGAAATTGGAATGAAAACAGGCTTTTATTAAATAAATTCAAAAAAAGCAAAAATAATAAAATAATATTATTTACAAGGGTATATTATATATGATATAATCAAAAACGTTGACAGAAGTTATAGGCAGATTTATGTATACAAGTATCGGAACTGTGATTATCGTCAGATTACATTCCGCCCTAGAGTACTGTATACGGATATAAATTGCTATGGCTTTTTAATTTACTTAATAATCCAGCATAAAACTATGTAGAATATCGTAGTTTTTTTATTTATAATCTATTTGATTATTAGGTAAATGTCTTCCAAAAGTATTGAAAATGATGGTATATAAGTAATTGAAATTATGAGATATTAATTTCATGCTTTAAATTATCGCGGCAAATTTTTTATATTTTACAGGAGATGATAATTATGGCAAAAATGATGGAACCAAGATTCAAACAGTGTAGAAGATTAGGATTAAACGTATGTGGACATCCAAAAGCAATGGATAGAGCTGGAAGAGGAACTTCTAGAGCAGACAAAAAACTTTCTCCATACGGAGTACAGTTACTAGAAAAACAGAGATTAAGAGCTTACTACGGAGTACTAGAAAAACAGTTCTCTAACTACGTAAAAAAAGCTATGAAAGCTAAAGATGTATCAACTGGTACAGCTTTAATACAGGCATTAGAATGTAGATTAGACAACCTTGTATACAGATTAGGATTAGCTAGCTCAATAAGACAGGCTCGTCAGATGGTTGTTCACGGACATATACTAGTAAACGGTAAAAGAGTTGATATACCTTCTTACGGAGTAACTCCAGGTGAAGTAATATCTTTAAGAGAAAAATCTCAGAGCAATGCAATGTTCAAAGAAAACTTCGAATCAAGTGCTCTTAACCAGTACGCTTACTTAGAAAAAGATGCAGAAAAATTCGCTGGTACATTAACTAGAAAACCAGAAAGAGAAGAAGTGCCAATAGAAATAAACGACATACTAGTTGTTGAATACTACTCTAAAAACGCATAAGCTTTTAAGCTTATTAAGAATTCCTTTGAGTTTATACTCAAAGGAATTTTTTTATGCAAGGATTTAGAAAAGATAATGTGCGTATAATAAGATTAAAAGAAGTCCGTTTGGGACTTCTTTTTTATATTGTGATACTATGTATTTATTAGATTAAAATTTATTTAATGTAGTGAGAAGATATTATTTATAATAGATAGAATAATAATTCATGAGATTAAAACAAATGACTTTAATCATATAAAAGGTTTTTGAATTTACAGCCATTGTTATAATTACAGATATGAGCTAGCAATAAAAATAATTATTGGAAAATCTATTATTTAAAATAAAGTATGTACAGATAGGATATTTTAACGTGTTAATGTGAAAAAAATAGGGTGAATTAAAAAAAATTTAAAAAGACGAAAGGGATTTTACTATGAAGGCTAATGAAAGTACAATGTTAAGATTTATCGGTGGAGCTGATAAAAAATTTATAATACCAGTCTATCAGAGGCCATACAGCTGGAAAAAGGAGAACTGTGTGAGACTTATGAAGGACTTAAAGGACGTATACAAGCACAATTACGAATCTCACTTTTTTGGTTCAATAGTTTTTGTATCTCAGAATAACGGGGTATGCGAGGAATATACAATTATAGACGGACAGCAGAGAATTACAACAATTTCATTACTTTTATTAGCAATCAGAAACTACATTATAAATGAGAATGTGGATATAAATATAAATCCTGATAAAATAAGAAATATTTATCTTACTGATGAGTTTTCTGATTACGAAAAGAAGCTGAAATTAAAGCTGGTTCAGGGAGATGATGAGGCTTATGATAATCTGATAGAGGATAAATCTCCAATAGAAAATACGAATATAACAGTGAATTATAACTACTTCTATAATGAAATAAGCAATATGAATGCGGTGGAAATAGAAAAGTTAAATAATGCAATTTCAAAGCTTACTATTGTAAGTATAAGTTTACGGCCACAGCATGGAGATGACCCACAGCTTATATTTGAAAGTCTTAATTCAACAGGGCTTGAGCTTGAGCAGTCTGATAAAATAAGAAATTTTGTGCTTATGAGAATGGAAGGCAGAAAGCAGGAGAGATTTTACAGAAAATACTGGGAGCAGCTTGAAAAAATAGTGACAAGGGACGAAATGAATAAATTTATAAGATATTATTTAGCTGTTAAAACAAGAAGGCTATTTATGGAAAAAAATCTGTATATAGAATTTAAACATTATAAAAATAACTGTGATAAACCGATAGAATCAGTGCTTTCGGATATGATTGAATATGCAGGATATTATAAAATTATAAATAATCCGCTAAATAGCGGGCACAGCTGCTCAGAAATACTAAATAGAATTAAAAAGCTGGAAATAAAAACGTGTATCCCATTAATTATGGATTTATTCAGGGCTAATTCACAGGATAAATTATCCGATACTGAAATGAATAAAGCACTTGAAATCATTGAAAACTATATAATAAGAAGAGAAATCTGTGGATTACAGAGTAACGCACTTAATAAGATATTTGTGCAGTTAGGCTCAGATATAGAGGGCGATATGAATATGAATATTTCATATTTCGATGCATTTAAGTATGAAATAATGAAAAAAAGTGGAAAGAGCAGATTTCCAAATAATAATGATTTCTTTGAAAAATTTATGGTTTACGATTTGTATAATGCAAAACCAGCTATTAAAAAGTATATATTTGAAAGACTTGAAAATCATGAAAATAAAGAAATTGTGGATGTTGAAAAACTGGTTAATAAAGGTGTTCTGACAATAGAGCATATAATGCCACAGATAATGAATGATGAGTGGAAAATATCAATTGGAGATAATTGGGAATTAGTACACTCAAAATATAAGGATACAATAGGAAACTTAACACTTACCGCATATAACAGCGAGTATAGTAATTCTTCATTTAATATTAAAAAGACAATGCCTAAAAAGGGATTTAACTTTAGTAAATTGTCATTAAACGACTATATAAAATCCTGTAAAAAATGGGAAGAAAATGAAATAACTGAAAGAGCAAGAATACTATTTGAAGAAGCTGTAGAAATATGGTGGATGCCCGAGAACAGAGTCAAAATTGAAAAAGAAGATGCTGAATGGTTTGACTGGGATGAGGATATAGATATAACAAATAAAAAGATAGTGCAGGTTATAGTACTTGATAAGGTTGTAAGTACTACTGACGTGACAAGTGCGTATAAGATTATACATGAAACCCTTTATGATATAAATCCGATAATATATCATAACAACAGTTTTCCCTGGTTTAAGGAATCAGTTGGAAATACCAAAAGATTTTACAGAATAGGAAAGAGTGCTTATATTAAGGTGGATGATAACAGCCAGGATAAACTGTATACTATAAAGACCATGGCTGACTTATTTGGACTCGCACCACATGATATAAGTATACTTGTACAGGATAAAAAAACAGAAGAATAAATTATATTAAAGACAGACTCAGACCTGATTTATGGTGCTTGTATTATAAAATCCATAAGATTATAATTAAAGTATAAATAGTTAGTAATAGCTAACTAAAGTTTTTAAAATAAAAATACTATTGAAAAGTAAAACTTGATTTTATAGAAATATTGTACTGGTTAAAATAAATTTTAATAAACGATATGTCGATATTCTGTATTTATTAAAATTTTCATTAACATATCCGCGTAAATATAAAGGAGATGGAAAGTCATGTTGCTTTTAATGGAACTGGTTATTTTATGTGCTGTATTTTGGATTTTATGCTATCTTGGAACAGGTACAGATGAGAAAAACATAAAGAGTTTTTCGAGTTATCCAGACAGAGTACAGGAATTAATAAGAAAAGACCCTATTTTAAGTAAGAATATAAAGGAAAGCTCTGTCACTAAAACATTCATAAGCAATATTATAATGTTTGCTTTTATTCTGATGATATTTGGATTATTTTTAAGAAGTAATGATTTTGTATCTAATTTTATAAATCTTATTATCTTAGGTGAATTTTTGAATTTATTTGATTATCTTGTGATAGATATGATGTGGTGGAGAAATAGCGAAAGAATAAGATTTAAAAGTATAGATGATAATCAGGAAATATACAAAGATATGAGCAAACATAAGTCTTCTTTTATAAGAGGTGTTGTTATGTTTTTAATAGTGGCTGTAATCGATGGACTTCTTTTAACAATACTTTAGTATTAACAGTATAAATAAAAGAAAGGTAATTTTGGTAAAAATAAGTCAAATTTAATAGGTAATCTAACTTTTAGAATGGAAGTAAACTTAATAATTAATAACTAAATATAAAAAATAAAACTTAATAAAAAGATGATAAAAGACTAATATTTTTAATACTTATTAGTCTTTTATTATTTTTTAAAAAGACTAATATAAAGTAATTATAAAAAATTCAATTAAATATATAAATATTATTAATCAAATACTTCACAAATTACCCCTATAATTTAGACTGAAATAATGTATAATTAAAAGTAACACTTATTATATGATAAAAATGTTTGGGAGAGATTATATGGATGAAGAACTTATAAAAATATCCTTTGGTATAATAGGATATTCAGGAGAGGCAAAGGGAAAAGCATTTGAAGCCATATCAGAGGCTAAAAAAGGAAATATAGAATCAGCAAGGAAAAAGCTGAAAGAGTCAAATGAGATTATATCCAAGGCGCACGATTACCAAACTGAAATGATACGGAAAGAGGCTAGAAGGGAAAAAAGCGAGATAGGAATTATAATTATACATGCTCAGGATCATCTTATGAATACTATAAATTATCAGACTCTCGCATCTGAAATAATAGACCTTTACGAAAGAATTGGAAAACTAGAAAATAAATAGATTAATAATTTTACAGAGGTATCATAATTGACAGAAAGGTATAAATGTATACTCTGTCGTATTGCAAAGGAGTGATAATATTGCTAGGAACTATAATAGGGGATATAGCAGGTAGCAGATTTGAGTTTTCAGAGGAACCAGCTGAAGAAAATGAATTTGAGATATTCAGTGACGACTCATATATAACAGATGAAACTGTAATGAGTATAGCAGTTGCTGAAGCTATGGCTGAAAACTGGGGTAAATCATCAGCTGAAATAAAAAAAGCACTTATAGACAACATGCAGAAATACGGAAGAAAATTCCCAAAAGCAGGATATGGAAGAATGTTTTCAAACTGGATTGATTCAGAAAGACCTAAATCTTATGGAAGCTGTGGAAGTGGGTCTGCTATGAGGGCGATATCAGTTGGATGGCTTGCGAATAATATAAATGATGTGAATATATATGCGAGATTATCAGCTGAGGTTACACATGATCATCCAGAGGGGATAAAGGGAGCTCAGGCGGCAGCATCAGCTGTTTTTCTTGCCAGAAATGGATGTGGTAAAAACGTTATAAAAAAATATCTTATAAACGAATATGGATATGCAATAGATTTTACAACTGATTATATAAGAAATCTATCTTTAAAAGATAAAAACCATATGAGTACAGATGCAATAGAATATGCTATGTCAGCATTTATGGAAGGTGAAGACTTCGAATCTGTAATAAGAAAAGCTGTTTCACTTGGTGGAGATACTGATACAATTGCATCAATTGCAGGTGCTATTGCTGAAGCGTATTATGGTGTTCCAAAGGAAATGGAAAAAGAAATAGAAAGATATATTCCAGAAGAGCTAAAGGCACCTTTAAACAGATATCGCTATATAATAATGTACAGAAGAAATAAAAGAAGAAACTCATATAACCAGCTTTTCCAGGATATAGAATATTTCAGGGAAAGAAGCGGAAAGAAAAAGAAAAAATTACCTATATTCATGCAGAATTTTGACGAAATAGATGAAGAAATAGAAAGACTTGAAAAAAATTCACGCCTTGAAGAAATAGAAAATAAGGGATATGTCGATACAATAGAAATACATAATTTATGTATGGATTTCAATGTATTTATGAATAACGTTGAAGAATCAGGAATGTATCTTTTAAGGGCTATGCTTACAAGTATAGTAAAACAGGAAAGATTTAACAGGGGGGTTATAGACTCAGCGATAGAAGAAGGCGTTATACGGAAAATACTTGATGAAATGATGAAGAGAGATTACGCAAAATAGGATTTAATAAAATTAAAATATGATATAAACAGAAACTATATTGAAGTAAGCCCGATTAAGTTAAATATGCTTGATTAAATAAAATTATTATAAAGGATGATAAATTATGCGGGAAAAAATAAAAGGAATCATGGACTCGGCAAATAAAAAAGACAGAATCTCAAAAGCTGATGAAGATAAAATAAGTAAAAGAGATATGGAAATGGCTGAAAGTATTGTGGATAATCTTGCTGAAATAGGAGTAAGAGAGTGTGGAATAAGAATAAGTCGCAGAAATATAATGATACTTATAACAAGTTCATACAATGGAATAGGATATTCAGCCAGTATAAGAACAGGGGAAGAAACTTTTACAAGTACTGTAATAGATATAGAAGAGGAACTTATAATAACAAATGAATTCCAGCAGAAAGAATTCCTAAAGCTTCTGGAAAGCAGAAATGAATATTACCTTAGAAAAAACAGTGGTAAAAATGTAAGTCAGGGAATAGGTGTAAATAAAAACTATAAGTTTGAATTTGCAAAAAATGAAGTTATAGAATTTGATGCTGATAAAATCACAAAAGCATTTACAGATTCAATAGATGAATTTATAGGAGAAGAAATAGGAAACTTCAGAAAATATTTTAGATAAATATAGAATTTATTGAAGAGCGTTAATTTAATAGATTGAAAGTAAGACCATATTTATGAATTTACATAGATATGGTCTTTTTTATATTGAGATTGTGACTATAGAGTATTATTATAAATAAAGGATATTTTAATATGGAAATTACAGTAGAATAAACTTAAATTAAATTTTTATTATAAACTAAATACATATTGAATATGATTTTTAGAAAGAATATTGTAAGTAAAAGTAAAAAATAAAAATATAAATCAAATTTAATTGAAAATTTAAATGAAAGTCTAATATAATTAAAGATAAGATTAATTTACTAAATACAGAGGATATAAGTATATAAATAAAAATACATTCAGTTTGAAGAGAGGGATAAAAATGAAAAAAGTAACGATAATAGGAGCTGGAAACGGTGGTATGACAGCAGCATATCATCTTAGCAAATTAGGAAATTCGGTCTGTATATATGATTCTCCTTCATTTGATAAGCAGATAAAGGCTATAAATGAAAAAGGAGGAATAGAGGCTGTCTCAGAATTACATGGCTGTGATATGATGTTTTCCGGATTTGAAAAAATAGAAAAAGCTACAAGTAATATAAAAGAGGCTGTTGAATTTTCTGATCTACTGATAATGATATGTCCTTCATTTGCGCAGGAAATATTATTTAACGATATGCTTCCACATCTAAAGGACGGGCAGACTATAATGCTTATGCCTGGAAATTACGGTGGGCTTGTACTAAACAAAATAAAAAATGAATCAGAAAAAAAGGATCTGGATATAACATTTGTGGATTCAATAAGTATACCATGGGCATGCAGAATAGTTGATTCTGCTAAAATAGCGATAATGGGATTAAAGGAATACATTCCGATGAGTGTATATCCATATTCTGATCTGGAAAAATTTAAAGAACAGGTAAAAGATGTACTTCCACTTGAAGTACGATTTTTAAGAAATCCTCTTATAGCTGGTCTTGAAAATATAAACTTTGGAGGACATCCTCTTATGACAACTCTGAATATGGGACTGCTTGAGAATTTTGATGGACAGTTTAATTATTATAGAGATTGTTGTAGTCCTGCAACTTCAAGAGCGGCGGCTAAGATGGATCTTGAGAGACTTTCTGTTGGTAAGGCATATGATTTTGAATTGAAGAGTGAGCTTGATGCAATGAATTCGCTTTATGCATCTGACTATGAAACAGTGTATGAATTTAACAGAGCATCCAAAACTCATGTAAAAATAAGCAGTGCTCCAAATAGTTCAAAGGCAAGATACATAACAGAGGATGTTCCATATCTTTTAATTCCATGCTATGAACTTGCAGAAAAGGCAGGATTAAAACTTCCAATAGTCGAGTCATGTATACATATAGCATCAGCATATAATGATACAGACTATTTTAAAACAGGAAGAACTCTAAAAAAAATGGGGCTGGATAAATTAACAGTTGAAGAAATAAAAAAATATTTTGATTAAAATCATATAAATATTGTAATATTATATATAAATATAATATAAAGAAAAGTGTTATATTCTTTGTTGGAGATAGCACTTTTAATTTTGGATTTTTGCTTATAAAACAGGAGAAAATAATAAGAAAACCATTGATTTTAAGCCATTAAATTTAAAGGAACATACAATTTTATCTATCCAATAATAATGAATATCTATTTCAGTTAATAATAAAAATCTTAAATAAATAAAGTGTTTTCAAGAAAAAAGAAATAAAACAATGTATTTTGAAATTATAAAATAAAAAAATTACTATTAACATCAATTATAGAAAAAATTTTTTATGGTATAAAATTGAGAAAAAGAAAAAAATGTATTGACACTACTATGTGAAAATGTTATCCTAATAACAGATAAAAATTGAAGAAAACAATTTGGAGTGTTACTGATAAAGCAGGCAAAACCAAATTTTATAAATATACCATAATTATACATGGGCTATATGTATAGATATATTTATAAGGTTTGGTTTTTTATTTTCTAAAAATCCGATAAAAAGGGCTTATAGGTGAAAAAAAAGCTCAGAAAGTATATAATATATAGTTGAGTAAAATCAAAATATATTTAGAAGGGCATGAATTTATTTATGAAAATAACAAAAGTTATAAACAACAATTTTGTCTCTTCCATTGATAACAGAAAAAAAGAAGTTGTTATTATGGGAAAGGGAATAGGGTTTAAGGCAAAAGAAGGCGACCAGATAGATGAGAGCAAAATAGAAAAGACATTTATTATGGATGGTAAGTCTGCGATAGATAAATTTAAAAAACTTATAGAAAATCTGCCAATAGAACACTTTAAAGTTTCTAATGAAATTATAAATTATGCTAAGAGAACTCTGGGAAAGCGTCTTAATCAGAATATATATATAACGCTTACAGATCATATAAGTTTTTCTGTATATAGATTTAAAAATGGAATGAAATTTGCAAATCCTCTTTTATGGGAGGTAAAGCATTTTTATAACCCAGAATATATAATCGGAGAATATGCTGTAAATCTCATACAGGAAAGACTGAATGTGAAAATGACTGAGGATGAGGCGGCGAATATAGCGCTTCATATAGTAAATGCAGAATACAACACAGAGATGAATGACGCATTGAAGATAACTACTCTTATAGGAGAGATTCTTAACATTGTAAAAGAGTATATGAATATAGAATTAGATGAAGAAAGTCTTCATTATTCAAGACTTATAACACATCTTAAATTTCTATCACAGAGAATATTCATGGGAGAAATGCTTAAAGATTCCGACGATATATTCGGAAAGATGATTGCGGCAAAATATCCGAAAGAATATGAATGCTCTGTAAAAGTAAGAGATTATATAGAAGAACATTACAATCAGAGAATTTCAGATGAGGAACTTGTATATCTTACAGTTCACATAAGAAGAGTACATTCCAATGATAATGAATAAAATAAAGAGGTGCTTAAGATGTTTAAAAAACTATTTGGAAAGAAAGAAAAAACTGATAATTCAATAAAACTTGTTTCACCAATGGAAGGTAAAGTAATACCTGTAAGTGATGTAAAAGATGAAACATTTGCAAGTGGAATGCTTGGAAAAGGTGCTGGTATAGAACCAACATCAGGAAGAGTTGTTTCTCCAACTAACGGTGAAGTTACAATAATGTTCCCAACAAAACATGCTGTATCAATATTAAGTGAAGATGGAGCAGAAATACTTGTTCACATAGGACTTGATACTGTAAAACTTAATGGAGAACACTTCACATCTCATGTAGAAGTTGGACAGAAAGTTAAAAAAGGAGATCTTCTTGTAGAATTCGATATGGAAGCAGTAAAAGCAGCAGGATATGATGTAACAAGCCCTGTTCTAGTATGTAATCCAGATGCGTTCTCAACATTCGAAAACATAAAATTCGGAGATGTAAAAGAAGGCGAAGAAATAATAAAACTTGAAAAATAATTCTATTGAATTATAGTTCACATTAATACGTTTATTTAAGGTAATAACCTTTATAAAATAAAATACAAAATACAAAAAATTTATATGAAAGGAGAATATTTCTTATGATGAAATATTTACAGAAACTTGGTAAATCATTAATGTTACCAGTTGCTTGTTTACCAGTTGCCAGCATAATGATGGGTATAGGTTACTGGATAGACCCTACAGGTTGGGGTGCAAATAATGTAATAGCTGCCTTCTTACTAAAAGGTGGGGGAGCTCTTATAGATAATATGGGTATACTATTTGCAATAGGTGTTGCAGTTGGTATGGCTGATGATAATGACGGTACTGCAGGTCTTGCAGGTCTTGTTTCTTGGCTAGTAATAACTACTTTATTATCTCCAGGTGCAGTTGCATTCTTCAAAGGAATACCAGAAGAACAGGTTGCAGCAGCATTCACAAAGACTCAGACTCAGTTCATAGGTATATTAGCAGGTCTTATAGGTTCATACGGTTACAATAAATTCAAAGGTACTAAATTACCTGATGCGTTATCATTCTTCAGTGGTAAAAGAAGTGTTGCCATAGTTACAGCAGCTATGTCTGTAGTAGCAGCAGTTATATTATTCTTCGTATGGCCACTAGTTTACAATGGTCTAGTATCATTCGGTGAAGGTATAATATCTTTAGGTGCAGTAGGAGCAGGTATATACGGATTCTTCAACAGATTACTTATACCAACAGGTCTTCACCATGCACTTAACTCAGTATTCTGGTTCGATGTTGCAGGTATAAATGATATAGGTAACTTCTGGGCTGGTACAGGTACATTAGGACAGACTGGTATGTACATGACTGGATTCTTCCCAGTAATGATGTTCGGTCTTCCAGCAGCAGCATTAGCTATGTACACTACTGCAAAAGATAACAAGAAAAAAGCTGTTTACGGATTATTATTAGCAGCTGCAGTTTCTTCATTCTTCACAGGTGTTACAGAACCTCTTGAATTCGCATTCATGTTCTTAGCTCCAGCATTATATGTAGTTCATGCATTATTAACTGGTATATCTCTAGCAGTTTGTACTGTATTACCAGTAAGAGCAGGATTCAACTTCTCAGCAGGGTTAGTTGACTGGGTATTAAGTTTCAAAGCTCCAATGGCATTAAACCCACTATACTTATTAGGAATAGGTCTAGTAGTTGGTGTTATATACTTCGTAGTATTCAGAGCATTAATACTTAAATTCAACTTCTTAACTCCAGGTAGAGAAGAAGATACTACAGAAGAAGAAAAAGCAATAGTTCTTGACAACAATGACTTCACTGCAATGGCAAAAGTTATATTAGAAGGTTTAGGAGGAGCTGAAAACGTAACTTCTATAGACAACTGTATAACTAGATTAAGACTTGAAGTAAAAGACAATACTTTAGTTGATGAAGCTAAAATAAAAACTTCAGGGGCTGCTGGTGTTATAAGACCAGGTAAAAACTCTGTTCAGGTTATAATAGGAACAAAAGTTCAGTTCGTTGCTGATGAATTCAAAAAACTTTGCAAATAATATTTTGATATAAAATAATATTGTAATATAATTTAAATAAAAATATTGCCATATGAACATATTTTAAAAAATGTTCTATGGCAGTATTTTTTTAAAAAAATACAGATAAAACATACTACTGTTTTCAGTTTTATGAAAATAATATATAATAATAAAAAAGTTATATCTATTTATAACTATATAAATAGGCAACAATTTATAATTATACGCCAAAGTTAATTAATTAAAACCTTAGGAGGATTAAATGAAGGGATTTAAGAAACTAATTATATCGACGTTGGTTGCTTGTATGACTATGGTAACTCCGGTTTCATTCGGAATGACTAATGTTTCTGCGGCAAAAACAAATAAAACAGAAATGAGTGTTTACTCAATAGATGCAGGTAGAAAATTCTTCTCTGTTAATCAGATTAAAGAAATAATAGATACTGCAAATGAAACAGGATTTACACATGTTCAGTTAATGTTTGGGAATGATGGTCTAAGATTAGTATTAGACGATATGACTATAAAAGCAAATGGTAAAACATATGCCAGTGATGATGTTAAAACTGCAATAGAAAATGGAACAAAAGAATATTATGATGATCCAAATGGTACAGTTTTAAATCAGAAAGATATGGAATCAATTTTAAAATATGCAAAAGAAAAAAATGTAAAAATAATTCCAGTTATAAGTAGTCCAGGACACATGGATGCAATACTAAATACTATGGAAGGTCTGGGAATAGAAAACTCTAAATTTGATTATCAGGGAACTACTTCTAAAACAACTATAGATTTAGAAAATAAAGAAGCTGTCACATTTACAAAAGCTTTAGTTGAAAAATATATAAAATATTTTAATGGAAAAGTAGAATATTTTAACTTTGGTGCTGATGAATATGCAAATGATGCAACTTATCATGGTCCGAGTAAAAAATCAGGTTTTCTAGTTCTTCAGGAAGAAGGATTATATGATGATTTTATAAATTATATAAATGAAATATCTTCTATTATAAAAGAAAACAATATGAAGCCAATATGTTTCAATGATGGTATATATTACAATAACGTTGAAGAAAATGGTACTGTGGATAAAGATATTATAGTAGCTTATTGGACACCAGGTTTTGAAAGATATACTCCAGCCTCAGCTAAATTTTTAATTGAAAAAGGACATAAAATTTTAAATACTAACGACAACTGGTACTATGTTGTTGGGCGTAATGGAGAAGGCTGGTGGTATGGTTCTGCCATGGCAACAGAAGGAATGAAAAAAAATAAATTCACAAGAGTTGTAGGAACTTCTGAAGATGAAAAGTTACCTATAATAGGAAGTATGGCTTGTACATGGGCGGATGAACCACACAAAACTTATAAGCCAGATATTGTAAAAGATTTAATGAAATTATTTGCAGAACAGAATCCAGAGTATGTTTATCGTAAAGCAAACTACGATATTGTAGAAGAAGCAAAGGCAAAATTACCAAAAGATTTATCAAAATATACAGAAGAAAGTATATATAATTTAAATAAAGCCTTAGCAAATGTTGTCTACGGAGAAAGACTGGAAGATCAGTCAAAAGTAGATGCTATGGCAAATAATATAACAAAAGCAATATCAGAATTAAAAGTAGAAACAAAGAAAAAGAAAAAATCAGCTGTATTTTCAATAGATGCAGGTAGAAAATACTTCTCAAAAGAGCAATTAATGCAGATTATAAAAAAAGCATCTGAAAATGGCTATACAGACGTACAGTTAATATTAGGAAATGATGGTTTACGTTTTGCTTTAGATAATATGAGAATTTCAGTAAATGGTAAAACATATAAAAGTGAAAGTGTTAAAAAAGCGATAACTAAAGGAAATGATGAATATTATAAAGATCCTAATGGTGATTATTTAACAGAATCTGAAATGGATGAGATATTAGCATATGCTAAGAAATTAAAAATAGGTATAATACCAGTGATAAACTCTCCTGGACATATGGACGGTATATTAAATGCTATGGAAGAGTTAGGTATAAATAATCCACAGTATAGTTATAAAGGTAAAAAATCAACAAGAACAATAGATTTAAATAATAAAGAAGCAGTAGAATTTAACAAAGAATTAGTTAAAAAATATGTTAAGTATTTCTCTAAATATAGTAAAGTATTCAACTTCGGTTGTGATGAATATGCAAATGATATAGATTCATCTGAAGATGGATATTACAATGGTTGGAGTAGATTACAGGGAACAGGAATGTATCCTGAATTTGTAAAATATGTAAATGATATATCAAAAATTATAAAAGATGCCGGAATGAGACCTATGTGTTTCAATGATGGAATATACTATAATAACAATGATAAATATGGTGAATTTGATAAAGACATAATAATATCTTACTGGACAGCTGGATGGTGGGAATTCTATGTTGCAAAAGCATCTTATTTATATGAAAAAGGACATGACATATTAAATTTAAATGACGGATGGTACTGGGTACTAGGAAACATAGACGGAAAAATAGATGGAAATTCAGTTCAGTATCCTTATGTAAACGCGGTAAAAAATATAGATACAATAGATTTCAACAAAGTTGCAGGAGATAGTCTATCTGTTCCTACAATAGGTAGTGTTCAGGCAGTATGGTGTGACGTTCCTTCTGTAGAACACGATATGGACAGAATAATGAATTTAATGGATCTTTATTCAAATAAAAATTTATCAAAACCAAACGACGGTAATGAACCAGATAAAGGTGATAAGCCAGATAAAGAAGAAAAACCAAATATAGAAGCAGATAGAATACAGGGTGCAAATAGAGTGGAAACGGCTATAGAGGCAAGTAAAGAGTTATATAAAACTTCAGCAAATGCTGTTGTATTAGCCAACGCTGAAAGATATACAGATATTCTTGCTGCAAGCCCATTTGCAGTACAGGAAGAAGCTCCTATATTATTTACATACAAAGATAAATTACCAGAAAGTACTTTAAAAGAAATTGAAAGACTTGGAACAAAAAAAGTATATATAAGTGGTGGATACTCAGCAGTATCTAAAAAAATCGTTGATACACTAAAATCTAAAGGATATGATGTTGTTAGATTTGATGGTGCTGATAGATACGATACAGCTAAAAAAATAGCTGAAAAAATGAGAGAAAAAGGAAATACTAAGGTAGTAGAACTTGTATCAGGTGAAAATTATCCTGATGCGGTATCAATGACTTCTATGGCAGTAAAAGATAACGCTCCTATACTTTTAACTAAGAAAGATTCTTTACCAAAATACACTAAAGAAGCCTTAGCAAAATGGGACGTAGAAACTGTTAAAATAGCAGGTTTAGATAAAGCAGTATCTAAAAATGTAGAAAAAGAGTTAAAAGAAGGATTTAAAACTGTAAAAGACGCTAAGGATAAAAATAAAATATATCCTGGAGCGAAAGAAATAGTTAGATTTGGTGGTTCAGACAGATATGAAACATCTAAAATAATAGCAGCTGAGTCTTTCCCAGAATCAGAAAAAGGTGTTTATGTAACAGGGGAAAACTTCCCAGATGCATTAGTGGCAGGAAGCTATGCAGGTAAAAATAAAGCCCCAATATTATTAGTTAAAAAGGATAAATTACCTCAGTCTGTGAAAAACTATACTGAAAACTCAAAAATAAACAATATAACTGTAATTGGTGGAAAAATGGCAGTTAGTGAAAAAGTATTTGATTTATTAAAAGAGGCTATAAGATAATTAAATAAATTATTATTTATAAAGGGTTGTACATCAAGAAATTGATTGTACAACTTTTTTTTATTTTATTATAGTTGTGATATATACTGAATATGGAACTCAATAAGATTAATGCTATATATGCAATTTAATATATGACTTACAGAATGTATAAGACTTTTAAATAGTCTTAAAACTTTTTATCTTAATGGTATTATAAGAAAGATTTTGATATATATAATATAGTCTTAGTAATTAAATTAATAAAAGTAAATTATATGAATTTCTAATGAAAATAAAGTGTAGAAAAAGTGAAAAAAATAACTATTTTGTAATAAATATATTTATATGGTTATATATAGGGCAGAATATACTTATAAATACGTAAAAAATAGATAAAAAAAGTAAAAATAAGCATAAATACTATATATTGATAAAAATATATCACAATATAAAAAAGAAGTAATATTCAGACAAAAGAATAAGTAAAAAAACAACTTAGCAAAAATAACGAAGTTGTATATAATGATGAAAGCAGACGTGATTAGAAAAAACTCAAAAATATGGTATATATTATAAAAATATCATACTAATGAATATATGCATAAATAGTATTATAACTTAAAAATATTAAAAAAATATCAAATATATATTAGTAAAAAACAAGATAGATAAAAATTTAAAAGCTAATAAGTGAAAAACAGATGTATATAAAATTATATTAGAGATAGTATTTAATAAAAACAAAAAAGATAGAAAAAATAAATATTATGCATAATAAGTGCGAAAAATGAAGAAAAATTCATAAAGATATTCAAAAATAACAATGTAAAAATTGACAAAATATTTAATTATAAATATAATGTATATAATCTTAAATATTATTAAGGAATTTGGAGCTAATTTCAAAAGGACAGGTGGTGAAAAGATGTCATCAATCGAATTAATGAAAGTGATTAGTGAAACAGAGGAAAAGGCTGATCGAATCAAAAAAATAGGAATAAATGACGCTAAAAAGCTTCTTGCTGAGGCCAAAAGAAAAGCAGCATATATGGTAACAGAGGCTGAGGAAGAGGCCGATGCAGAATATGACATTGCGATTCAAAAGGCAGAAAAAGAAGCTATTAAAGTTTATGAAGGTATAATCAGCCAGACGTCAGAAAAAAGTAAGTTGATTTTATCTGAAGCTGAAAAAAATATTCCAGCAGGGATAAAAGTAGTTGTAGAAAGGATTGTGAAGTCTAATGTCAATAGTTAAGATGAATAAACTTTCTGTCATAGGACTTAGCAGCAAAAGAGAAAATCTTATAAATCAGCTTATAGAGCTTGGGGTCGTTGAAATAAACGTACAGAATCAGAAGCTTATGGAATCTGAATGGTCAGATATCCTGAAAAAAGATGGCAATGAAGACAGATTAAACGAAATAGAGGCAAATAGACAAAAGCTATCTGTTGTTCTTGAAACAATTGAAGAATTTGATACTTCAAAGAAACCTCTTATATCTACAAGAAGAGCATTGACAGACAAAGAGTTTGAAGGGGTTCTTAAAGATATAGATGGAATAAAAGAAACAGCTGATAAGGTTTACAGGCTGCATACAGAACTTGTAGAACTTAAAGGACAGGAAAACAATATAGAAACTAATATAGTTTCCTTAAAGCCATGGCTTTCATATAATCTTCCAATTGAAGAAACTGAAACAGAATATACAGATATAATGATGGGTGTTGTTCCAAGTGTTACTGATTTCGAAGAGATGAAAAAAACTCTTGAAGAGGTTACAGACAGGGTAGTAATAAACCTTATAAGCAGTGATATAGACCAGCATTATATTTCTATAATAGCTCTTAAAAATGAGCTTGATGATGTTATGGATTCTGTTCGAAGCTTTGGTTTCAACAAAGTAAACTTTAAGGAAATGGAAGGAACACCAGTGCAGATTATTTCTGATTATGAAAAAGAGCTTTCTGAAATAGCTGTTAAAAAGAGCAATATAGAAGAAAAAATAGCTCAAAATGCAAAAGAAAAAAGGAAAATAGAATGTCTGTATGACAATGTTGAAATAGAAAAGGAAAAAGTACGGGTAAGAAGCAGACTTTTAAAAACAAAAGAGGCATTTTACTTTGACGGATACCTTCCTAAAGCAGCGGTAAAGAGTGTAACAAAGACTCTTGAAGAAAATGGATGCTATTATGAATTTGAAGAAATACCAGAGGGAGAAGAAGCTCCGGTATTACTACACAATAAGGGATTTGCACATCCGTTTGAAGCGATAACAAATCTTTATGCGCTTCCTGATTATAACGAGGTAGACCCTACAAAATTAATGGCACCGTTTTACTTTATATTCTTCGGTCTGATGCTGAGTGATGCGGCTTACGGTATACTGATGGCCGTAACATGCTTCATACTGAATAAGAAATTCAGACTTGAAGGAATGATGAAAAAGCTTATAAATATGTTCTTCTGGTGCGGTATATCTACTGCGATATGGGGAGCATTGTTTGGTGGTTGGTTTGGAGATCTTCCAACAGTAGTGGCAAGTGTATTCTTTGGGATAGAAGGCTTTGCAATCGATCCACTGTGGTTTAACCCGGTAAACGATCCGATGAAGCTTCTTATATTCTCATTCATACTTGGTGGAATACATCTTTTTCTTGGTATGGGAATACAGGCTTATATGTTAATAAAAGATGGAAAAACAATAGATGCTATATGTGATATAGGACTTTGGTACATTCTTCTTATAGGACTTGTACTATTCGGTGTAGGTGGAAATATAGGACCTGTGTTTACAGAAATAGGTAAATATATGTCCATAATAGGTGCAGCAGGACTTCTTCTTACAGGAGGAAGAAAGAAAAAAGGTATATTTGGAAAGATAACTGGGGGACTTGGAAGTCTGTACAATATAACTTCTTATCTTTCAGATATACTTTCTTATTCAAGATTACTTGCCCTTGGACTTGCAACAGGTGTTATAGCACAGGTTATAAACACTATGGGAAGTTTAGCAGGTGGAGGAATAAAGGGATCTATAATTTTAATAGTAGTTGCTGTATTCGGACATCTGTTCAATATAGCCATAAATGCACTGGGAAGTTTCGTGCATGCAAGTAGATTACAGTATGTTGAATTCTTCGGCAAGTTCTATACAGGCGGCGGAAATGAATTCAGACCATTACAGAAAAAGACTAAATATGTCGACATAGTTAAGGAGGAGAAATAATATGTCAATAGGTACAATGTTAGCAATATTAGGAGCATCATTAGCGGCAATCGCAGGGATAGGTAGTGCAATAGGTGTTGGTATAGCAGGTGAAGCAGCAGCAGGGGTTGTTGCAGAAGATCCTAAAAAATTCGGCCAGACACTGATAATGCAGGCTCTTCCAGGTACACAGGGTATATACGGTTTACTTATAGCTTTCATAATAATGCTTAAAATAGGCTTAATGGGTGGAAGTGGAGTTCTATCATTAACAGTTGGACAGGGTGCGGCAATACTTGCAGCAGCAGCTCCAATAGGACTTGTTGGTATATTCTCTGGTATAGCACAGGGGAAAGCAGCAGCAGCTGGGATAATGCTTATAGCAAGAAAACCAGAAGAACTTTCAAAAGGTATGATATATGCTGCAATGGTTGAAACATATGCAGTTTTAGCATTATTAGTATCTTTCTTAATGTTAAACGCGATAGTTTTATAATAAAAACAGTAACGGTTTAAGGATGTGGATAGAATGAGTATTGAAAAATTAACAGAAAAGATTCTTTCTGAAGCTCAGGAATACGCTGATAGTGCTGTTGCTGAGGCTGAAATAGAAGGAAAAGAATTAACATCAAAAGCTAAGGAAAAAGCAAATAAAATACTTTCAGATGTCCAGGATAAAATAAATATTGAAACGAAAAAGGTATTTAATAGAAGAAATTCTCTTGCACGGCTTGAAACAAGGAAAATGATTCTTCAGGCTAAACAGGACGCGGTAAACGAATGTTTTGACAAGGCTATAGATGAGCTTCGGAATATGGATGAAGGGGCGTATATATCATTCCTTGCTGATACACTTAATACAATAGGTGTTGATGGCGGAGAGGTAGTATTCAATAAAAAGGATGCTGAATCTATAGGTGAGAGAATAATTATCAGGGCAAATGAATCAGGAAAAGAATTCCGCATGAGTGAAGAAAGAATAGATGCCCGCGGAGGATTTAAGGTTGTATCGGGAAAAGTAGAAATAAGCGCTACACTTGAATCAATGGTTGAAAATATAAGAGAAGAAATAACAACTGATGTGGCAAATGCATTGTTCAACTAAATGCAGGGCTTGTCCACTTTAAGAAAGGGGATTGATGAATTTGGCAAAGATAAATAACAGAGATTATATATTTGCCACTGCCTGTGTACGAAGCGGAGAAAAAAATATGCTTAGCCACGACAAAATCGAAAAAATGGTAGACGCTAGAAACCCTGCAGAAGCACTCAAGGTATTAACAGAACTTGAGTATGGAGGAATTCAGACAAATGTCAGACCTGAAGATTTTGAACAGCTTCTGACACGGGAGCACAAAAGAACTTACGAGTTTGTTAAGTCGATAGTAAAGGATGCTGAATACTTCAATTTATTCCTTTATCCATCTGACTACCATAATATAAAAGTAATTCTTAAATCAGAATTTCTAAGTACAGATCCGGAACCATTCTTTATGGGAAGTGGATCAATAGATTCTCATGTACTTCATGTCATGGTAAGAGAAAGAAACTTTTTAGGAATGAGCTACCTTATGAAAAAGGGAATTGAGGAAGCACTGGATACCTTTGGAAGAACAAAGGATCCCCAGCAGGTGGACGTAATTCTCGATAAGGCATGTTATGGAGATATGATGAGACTTGCAGATGAGTCAGAGAATGAATATCTTAAAGGATATGTAAAACTTTTAATAGATACTATCAATCTTAGAATATTTGCAAGGATGAGAAGGATGAAAAAAAGCTGGGATATATTCTCAAAGGTATTCATAGAAGGTGGAAATATAACAGAAAAATTCTTTATAAGCGGATATGACGAGCAGCTTGAAACATTCGCTGAAAAACTTGCCGGATATGGACTTTCAGAGGTGCTTTCAGAAAGTATTTCGGGTATAAATCAGGGAAGTTTCACAATGCTTGAAAAATTATGTGATAATCGTCTGATGGACTATGTGAAAGACTCTAAATACAAATCTTTTGGTATAGAGGCGGTCGTTGGATATATACTGGCAAAGGAAAATGAAATAAAGTCTGCCAGAATAATAATGGCTGGAAAACTAGCAGGTCTTTCAGCAGATAGAATAAGAGAAAGGCTGAGAGAAAGTTATGTATAAGATAGGAGTAATAGGAGACAGAGAGAGTGTTCTGGGATTCAAGGCTGTCGGACTTGATACATATCCTTGTCTTGAGGCAGAGGAAGCCAAGGCGGTTCTTAGAGAACTTGTTGAAGAAGAAGACTTTGCTATTATCTACATAACAGAAGACCTATGTGCCGATATGTTAGATGAGATAGATAAATACAAGGAACTTGTAACACCGGCCATAATACCGATACCAGGAGTTAATGGAAGTCTTGGTATAGGAATGGCAGGAGTTAAGAAGAATGTTGAAAAGGCAGTCGGAGCAGACATTCTTTTCGGTGACGACGACGAATAATTCAAAATTATTAATTCAAATACAAATATTTAATTAATATAGAAAGAAACGGTGATAAAATGAGCCAAGGAAGAGTAGTTAAAGTATCTGGACCACTTGTTGTTGCAGAGGGCATGCAGGAAGCCAATATGTTTGACGTGGTTCGTGTCTCAGATGAGGGACTTATAGGTGAAATAATAGAGATGCGCGGAGACAAGGCATCTATACAGGTATATGAAGAAACAGCAGGTCTTGGACCCGGAACTCCGGTTGTAACAACACATGCACCACTTAGTGTTGAACTCGGACCTGGTATGATAGAAAATATGTATGATGGTATACAGCGCCCACTTGAAAAAATGGTTGAAAAAGCAGGAGCTAACATATCAAGAGGTATACAGGTTCCATCAATAGACAGGGATAAAAAATGGAGATTTATGCCTGCTGTATCAGAAGGTGATGTAGTAGAAGCCGGAGATATAATAGGTAAGGTTCAGGAAACTGTTGTAGTTGAACACAGAATAATGGTTCCGATAGGAGTAAAGGGTACAGTTACTGAAATAAAAGAAGGAGACTTCACTGTTGAAGAAACTGTATGTAAATTAAAACTTGAAGATGGAACAGAAAAAGAACTGACTATGATGCAGAAATGGCCGGTTCGTGTAAGCAGACCATACAAGGAAAAACTTGTTCCGGACAGACCACTTGTTACAGGACAGAGAGTAATAGATACTATGTTCCCAATAGCAAAAGGAGGGGTTGCAGCAGTACCGGGACCTTTCGGAAGTGGTAAAACTGTTGTTCAGCATCAGCTTGCAAAATGGGCAGATGCAGAAATAGTTGTTTATATAGGATGTGGAGAACGTGGAAATGAAATGACAGACGTTCTTCGTGAATTCCCAGAGTTAATAGACCCTAAAACAGGCGAATCACTTATGAAGAGAACTATACTTATAGCTAATACTTCAGATATGCCGGTTGCAGCCCGTGAAGCATCTATATATACAGGTATAACAATAGCGGAATATTTCAGAGATATGGGTTATTCAGTAGCACTTATGGCGGATTCAACATCAAGATGGGCAGAGGCACTTCGTGAAATGTCAGGACGTCTTGAAGAAATGCCAGGTGAAGAAGGTTACCCGGCATATCTTGGATCTCGTTTAGCTCAGTTCTATGAAAGAGCTGGTAGAGTAATAAGCTTAGGAAGTAAAGGAAGAGAAGGTGCATTATCAGCAATAGGTGCTGTATCACCTCCAGGAGGAGATACATCTGAACCAGTATCACAGGCTACACTTCGTATAGTCAAAGCGTTCTGGGGACTTGATAGTGAGCTTGCATATAAACGTCACTTCCCGGCTATAAACTGGCTTACAAGTTACTCTTTATATGTAGACAGATTAAATAAATGGTTTGATAAAAATGTAAATAAAAACTGGTCTTCAAACAGAGCAGAGGCACTTAAACTTCTACAGGAAGAAGCAGAGCTTCAGGAAATAGTTCAGCTTGTAGGTGTCGATGCCCTTTCATTTGCAGACAGATTAAAACTTGAAATATCAAGAAATATACGTGAAGACTATCTGCACCAGAATGCGTTCCACGATGTAGATACATACTCTTCACTTAAAAAACAGTTCCTATTATTAAAACTTATAATGGAATTTTACCATAGAAGCGATGAAGCAATAGCAAGTGGGGCAGACTTCAACAAGCTTGTGGAACTTCCTGTAAGAGAAAGAATAGGAAGATTTAAATATGTTGAAGAAAAAGATATAGAAGAAGCATACGATGCAATAGATGAAGAAATGATAAGCAGCTTAGCAGACTTAACAGCTAAGGAGGTGGAGTAATTGATAAAAGAGTATAAGACAATATCAGAAGTGGCAGGACCACTGATGCTTGTTAAAGACGTAGAAAATGTAACATATGACGAACTTGGAGAAATAGAACTTCCATCAGGTGAAAAGAGAAGATGTAAGGTTCTTGAAGTAAATGGAAACAATGCTCTTGTTCAGTTATTCGAAAGTTCTGCGGGTATAAACCTTGCAGAAAGTAAGGTTAAATTCTTAGGTCACGGTATGGAACTTGCCGTATCAGAAGAAATGCTTGGTAGAGTATTTGACGGTATGGGAAGACCAAAAGACGGTGGACCAGATATAATACCGGAAATGAAACTTGATATAAACGGACTTCCAATGAATCCGGCAGCTCGTAACTATCCGTCTGAATTTATACAGACAGGCGTATCTGCAATAGATGGACTTAATACATTAGTCAGAGGACAGAAACTTCCGATATTCTCAGGATCTGGACTTCCTCATGCGGAACTTGCATCTCAGATAGCACGTCAGTCTCAGGTTTTAAACAGCGACTCAAACTTTGCGGTTGTATTTGCTGCAATGGGTATAACTTATGAAGAAGCGGATTACTTCGTATCAGACTTCAAAAGAACAGGTGCAATAGACAGAACAGTTCTGTTTATGAACCTTGCAAATGACCCGGCAGTTGAACGTATATCAACACCTCGTATGGCACTTACAGCAGCTGAATATCTTGCATTTGAAAAAAATATGCATGTACTTGTAATACTTACAGATATAACAAACTATGCTGAAGCCCTTCGTGAAGTTTCTGCTGCACGTAAGGAAGTTCCAGGAAGAAGAGGATATCCGGGATATCTTTATACTGACCTTGCGACAATGTACGAAAGAGCGGGTAGAAAAATGGGTTCTGATGGTTCAATAACAATGATACCAATACTTACAATGCCTGAAGATGATAAAACTCATCCAATACCTGACTTAACAGGATATATAACAGAAGGACAGATAATACTTTCACGTGAACTTTATCGTAAAGGTGTAACACCTCCGATAGATGTTTTACCTTCACTTTCTCGTCTGAAAGATAAAGGTATAGGTAAAGGAAAAACAAGAGAAGACCACGCGGACACAATGAACCAGTTATTCGCTGCATATGCACGTGGTAAAGAATGTAAAGAATTAATGTCAATACTTGGTGAAGCGGCATTAACAGAAATAGATAAAAAGTACGCTAAGTTTGCGGATGCCTTTGAAAAAGAATATGTAAATCAGGGATATGAAACAAACAGAACTATACAGGAAACTCTTGAAATAGGATGGAAATTACTTACAATACTTCCTAAGAGTGAATTAAAACGTATAAAAGACGAAAATATAGAAAAATATTATCCAGAGACAATGTACGGTGAAGATGCTGAATAAAAGAAGGGGGTAGTAGTTATGGCAAGAATGAATGTAAATCCTACCAGAATGGTCCTTGCTTCTTTAAAAAAGCGTCTTAATGTTGCCAGCAGAGGGCATAAACTTCTAAAAGATAAGCGTGATGAACTTATGAAAACCTTCCTTGATCTTGCAAAGGAAAACAAAATACTTCGTGAAGAAGTTGAGTATATGATAACAGGAGTTTATGAAAACTTTACAATAGCAAATGCTGTTATGTCATCACAGGCTGTTGAGGAGGCTTTAATGTATCCAAAGCAGGGAGTAATAGTAGATGTAAAAACTAAAAATGTAATGAGTGTAAACGTTCCGGAATTTAAATTCAAAACTACGACAGATGATGTATCTGATATATACTCATATGGATTTGCGTCTACATCGGGAGAACTTGATGGTGCTATAAGTGAATTATCAAGAGTATTCCCCGTAATGCTTAAACTTGCAGCCATGGAAAAAGAAGCAAACCTTCTTGCTGACGAAATAGAAAAAACAAGACGTCGTGTCAATGCTCTTGAATATGTCATGATTCCCCAGCTTGAAGAAACAATAAGATATATAACCATGAAACTTGATGAAAACGAAAGAGGAAATCAGACAAGACTTATGAAAGTCAAAGACATGATGCTTCAGGAAGCTATCGAAGAAAAACAGGCAATGGATGAGGCCATGTACAAATCATATAAACGGAAACATCCAAATGAATAGTTTCAAATAAATTCAAATGATAACAGGGGTCTTTAAAGGCTCCTGTTTTTTATTTGAATAACTATAAAGACAGAGTCAGTGGATGAATAAAAAATAATAAACTTAAAATCGTATAAATATTCATATTGGCGATATATACTATATATAGTAGTTATTGTGATTTTTATTAACTTGTGTTTTTAATATTTATTTGTAAATTTTAAGATTAAAGTTTTTTAAAAATAGAGAAAGGCGAATTTATATTCAGATTATTAGGATTTAATAAACTGCTTTATGATGAGAAAATATATTTTTTATGTTATAATCTAGTCTATTGGGGTTGAAAAGTAAAGATTATACAATAAGAAAATGGAAATTTAACGCTTTAATGTATTTTAAGGAAGGGAGATGAGTTGTATTTTGCCTAGACATAGAAGATATTGGGAAGAAATAAAAACTCTTTTTTCAATAAAAGGAGACCAGGCCGAAAATACGGAGATAAAAAAGAGAATAGATGAATCATCATCTATAAGTGGTACAAACCTGTGGATACTTATAATGGCGATATTTGTAGCATCTATAGGGCTTAATATGAACAGTACAGCGGTAATTATAGGGGCTATGCTTATATCACCTCTTATGGGTGGAATAATAAGTATAGGCTATGGATTTGCAATAGACGATGTAAACCATATAAAAAGAGCAGCAACTAATTTTGGAATACAGGTTGGAATAAGTATACTTGTAAGTACGGTGTATTTCTTCTGTACACCACTTACAGAGGTGACAAGTGAGCTTTTAGCAAGAGTTGAACCAACTATATGGGATGTACTTATAGCTATATTTGCTGGTGCGGCAGGACTTATAGCACTTACAAGAAAAGACAGAATAAGTAATGTTGTTCCTGGGACAGCAATAGCGACAGCACTTATGCCACCTCTATGTACAGTTGGATTTGGTATAGCTACAAGAAATTTAAACTTTGTACTTGGTGCGGCATATCTCTTCTTTATAAATTCATTCTTTATATGCTTTGTAAGTGCGGTAGGATTCAGATTTATGCATGTTGTAAGTCCTAATCAGGAAAAAGCGAAACCTAAAAAACATGTTGTTATGTGGATAGTTGTAATAATTGCAATATTACCGAGTATATACCTTGCATGGAATATAGTCGATGAAACAATAACACAGAGTAACTACAGAGAATTTATAAATGATCAGTTTGATTTTGAAAAAACACAGGTATTTGATGATAAACTTGATATAAATAATAAAAAAATAGAAGTTGTGCTTATCGGAGATGAGATAAGCCAGAACGATATAAACCGGATAGATAAAAATAAAAAAATCTACGAGCTTGCTGATTATAAACTTGAAGTAAATCAGATGCCGGTATCTGATGGAATAACAGAGTCTCAGATAAAGGATATGATAGATGGAAAGAAAACATTTGATATAAATGGTCAGAAAATAATAATCGAGGGAGCCAAGACAGAAGAGCAAAGGTATGATGAAATGGAAAAGGAACTTATGATACTTTATCCTGAAATAGACGAAGTCGGTATAGCAAAGATGATGGACAAAGATGGAAAAGAAAAAAATATCGTTCTTATAGAATCTGAAGAAGGAATAAGCTTTGAAAAACGGCAGATAATACAGGCGTGGATAAAAGAAAAAACAGGAAATGAAATGGAAATAGTAACAGCTATTGAACCTCTTGTAAAAATTGATGTAGAAGAAAAAGAGGCTGAATAACTTAAAATTTTATTTATGAAAAGAGGAAGAAGAATGATTCCAAAAAGGGTGAGACAATTCTACATGAATCTTACTGACGGATTTACAAGGGAAGATAGAAAATACGCAGAATCGATTCTTGATGATTTTGAAATGGGACTTTTCGAAAAGCTTTCAGGATCTGAAAAAAAACACAGTGTAAGGGTATCAAAGGAATTTCTAAATATTTCCAGGGAAATATCAGATGGAAATTTTGAAAAGCACGAGTTGTTCAGAGAAGAAAGTGAGTATACTGAAAAACTTCAAAGTTTTATAAATGACAATGGCATCGAATGCGTAAAAAGATTTATTCTTGATAATAGGGATATGCTGATAAAAACAGGTCTGCTTCATGATGTAGGTAAATCTGTAAAGAGAATAAATATAATAGATAAATCCATAATCGTAATACTTAATAAAATTACATCTGGAAGGCTCAGAGCGGTCAAATATTCGAAGGTACAGTGTTATTACAGACACAGTGAGTACAGTTTTAATATGCTGAAGGATTATATAAAAAATGATGAGATGCTTTATATTATAGAAAATCACCATATTGATACAGAGGATATGAAACTGCTTGTATTCCAGGTTATAGACGATAGAAACTAATGAATATATAATAATAAATATAATGCGGAGATAATAAATACAGGAATATAATAAAAAATAACCGGATATAAGAGGTGAAAATATGGAAGAATTAAAAAAAGCGGTGCTAGAGGTTGTAGATGCTAAAATATCAAGGGCTGTAATAAGTAATAATAAAAGCAAGGATGCAGAGTACAGAAAAATAGGGATAAACCTTAAAGAAGACTTAAAGGGAAAAGAATTTTATCAGATAGAAAAATTCACACAGAAGCAGGTATTCCATGAAAATATAGAGCGTTCAGAACTTGAAGATAAAATATCTGGATTTTTAGATAGTGGTTACAGACAGATGGACGCATGGTCTGAAAATATGAACTATACACTTAAAATATCTAAAAAGGGAAAGGTATTTTTAGGAAAGAAAAAATCTGATAACTCAGTTATATGCTCAAAATCAAAACAGCATAATAAAACAAAGGAGTATATTCTGAAAGAAGGAATGGATATACAGCCACTTGTGGATTTAGGGGTATTTACAAAGGATGGAAAAGTTGTAAATTCAAAATACGATAAATATAAACAGATAAATAAATTTATAGAGCTTATAGACCACGAAATAAGAAAAAGAAACGATGAAGAGCTTACAATATTAGACTTCGGATGTGGAAAATCATATCTTACATTTGTTCTTTATTATTACTTTACAGAAATAAAGAAAATAAAGGTAAATATGATAGGACTTGATTTAAAAGCTGATGTAATAAAAAAATGTAATCAGATTGCAGAGAGATATGGATACGAAAATCTTAAATTTGAACTTGGAGATATAAACGGATATAAGTTCAATAACAAGGTGGACATGGTTATAACACTTCACGCGTGTAATACAGCTACTGACTATGCACTTTACAATGCAATAAAATGGAATACAAAGATGATATTCTCTGTACCATGCTGTCAGCACGAATTCAACGCACAGATGAAGACAGATAATCTTTCAATACTTACAAACTACGGTATAATACAGGAAAGAATTGCAGCACTTATGACGGACTCTGTGAGAGGAAATCTTTTAGAATGTGCAGGATATAAAACTCAGCTTTTAGAGTTTATAGATATAGCGCATTCTCCAAAGAATATACTTATAAGAGCTGTAAAAGGCGGAGTATCAGAAGAGAAAAAGAAAAAATCTATTAAAGAAGTAGAAAATCTTATGAAGGAATTCTCATTTGAACCAACTCTTTATAAATTGCTTAAAGAAGATGGGATAATATAACAGAGGATTATTCATTGATAATGAATTAAAAAAGAATAGCTTAATTACCATAGACAGTGCATATTCTGTAAAGAGTATGCGCTGTTTTTTTATAAAAATACGAGGTATACATTAGAAATATAAGTAGCAATGTAAACTGAAATAAATATAAAGTTTACATTACTGTTTTTTTATGCTAAACTTATAAAAGTAAACTAAATCAAAATAAAAGTTTACCTAAATAATATAAACCTTGGGGGGAAAAAATATGACTAAAACTAAAAAAATGACAATGTGTGCGCTATTCTGTGCACTTATAGCGATAGGGGCATTTATACAGATACCTCTTCCATATCTTGACTATTTCACATTCCAGTTTTTATTTGTAATAATGGCAGGACTTATACTTGGATCTAAACTGGGAATGTTATCAGCGGCACTTTATGTAGCAATAGGACTTGCAGGATTTCCGATATTTGCAGCAGGTGGTGGAATTATGTATGTAATTAAACCGAGCTTTGGATATCTTATAGGATTTATAGTAGCAGCTTATTTAACAGGGCTTGTAAGTGAAAAGCTTGGAGAAGTAAACTTTAAGAATTCACTTATAGCGGCTTTAAGTGGACTTGTGGCGGTTTATGTAATAGGTATAGGATATAAATATTTTATGTTAAATCTTGTAACCGGAGTTAAAACATCATTGTTAGTACTTATAATGTCAGCATTTCCTCTTGATATGCCTGGAGACTTTGTGTTCTGCATAATAGCATCAATGCTTAATGTAAGAATTGGAAAGATTGCAGGGGTAAATAAAGGTAAGCTTCGGACGAGATAAAATATATAATAATATAAATACAAAAGGGACGCATAAAACTGAAGCATGCTAAAAAATATAAATAAAACAGGGGTGGCAGAAATGAACAGACTAAACGAATTATTTGAAAAAGTGATAGATGGATATAAGATAAATAAAGAAGAGGCTGTGTTTTTACATGGCTGCGATACAGAGGAGCTTTCAGTTTATGCGAATAAAATAAGAGAGAAATTCTGTTCAAACAGTTTTGAATTATGCACAATAATAAATGCAAAGAGTGGAAGATGTGGAGAAAACTGCAAATTCTGCGCTCAATCAAAGTATTCTGAATGTGATGTAGAGGAATATGAGTTTATGGATGTTGATAAAATAGCTGATGAAGCAGCTTCAAATGAAAGAAGAGGAGCAGGAAGATTTTCGATAGTTACATCTGGAAGAAAGCTTAACGGTAAAAACTTTGAAAAAGAAAAGGAAGCCTATATTGCGATAAGAAATAAAAGCGATGTTGGAATGTGTGCATCAAATGGTCTTTTAAATTATGAAGAACTGCTTGAATTAAGAAAGCTTGGAGTTACAAGATATCACAATAACCTTGAAACATCTGAAAAATTTTTTAAAAGCATATGTACAACTCATACATACGAAGAAAAAATAAAAACAATAAAAGCAGCAAAAGAAGCTGGGATGACTGTATGCAGTGGCGGAATAATAGGCCTTGGAGAAAATTACGAGGATAGAATAGATATGGCAATAAAACTGAGAGAATTAGAGGTAGACTCAGTTCCGATAAATGTATTAAATCCGATAAAGGGAACACCATTTGAAGGAAATAAAGCTATTTCATATGAGGAAATAATAAAAACAGTATCCATATACAGATTTATACTTCCAGATATAACAATAAGGCTTGCAGGTGGAAGAATACTTATGGATGACAGAGGAGAAAGAACTTTAAGTGCAGGAATAAATGGATTTATTACAGGGGATATGCTTACAACTGATGGCTCAGGAATAGAGTACGATATAAATATGGTAGAAAAACTTGGATTTGAGGTGAAAAATCGTGACTAAAAAAAGAGTGGTATTTGTAACTGGAACTGATACGGATATTGGAAAAACATATATCTGTGGAGAAATAGCCAGAATGCTGTGTAAAAGTGGGATAAAAACAGGATATTATAAGGCAGCTTTAAGTGGTGCCGAATTTATAAATGGAGAACTCTGTCCCAGAGATGCAGAATATGTAAAAAAATCATCTGAAGATCCGAATTTTAATTATAAGGTATCATATGTATTTGAAGAGGCAGTATCTCCGCATCTTGCATCGGAAAGAAGTGATATAGAAATAAAAATGGATAAGATAAAAAATGATTTTAATGAGGTACACTCTGAAAATGAATTTACAATAGTCGAAGGAAGTGGCGGAATAATATGTCCGATATCTCTGTCTGGAGAAATAATATTTCTTGAAGATATAATAGATGCTATTGGAACCGATATGATTTTGGTAGCACAGTCAGGACTTGGAAGTATAAACTCAGTTGTGCTTTCATATGAGTATTCAAAGAGAATGAAAACAGATATAAAGGCTGTTATTATGAACAGATTTGAAAATGGAAATATAATACACGAGGACAATAAAAAAATTATTGAAAAAATAACGGGACTTCCCGTTTATAAATGTATAAATGAAGGGCTTGATGAAGGAATAATGGAAATATTAAAATAGTATTTTCAGAGAGTATAAAGTCTTATAAATATAGATGTTAAAAGTGCACTTTCAGAGAATATAAAGCATTATAAATATAGATATTTAATAAAGTATTTAAAGTTCGTTAAGTTTAATATGAATATTCTGAAAAAATAATAAAAATAACCCCCTTATATGTAGTATAATAGCTTTATAATTATATTGGCAAAGGGGGCTTTTTATGCTTGATAGATTAAATGAAATACTTGAAACTGCCAAGAAAAATGAAGAATACAAAAGGCTTTTATTTGAATCTAAGAAATCAGATGATCCAATGCAGGCATTTTGTGATGTGGCAGGAAAAATGGGAATTGAAATTACCGTTGGGGAGCTTTTTCAGATAGAGGAGGAATTTTCGTCAAATCTGTTAAAGAGCTGTAACGGTGGAGCGGTTTATCCTATAGAATCATGGGGTGACTGGTACGAGGACTTTTTCATAGAGCTTTCTGTGAGCAGATAGCTTTATTACTTTATGGAATTATAATAATATACCCGGAAATATTGAAAACATACAGATAATATAACTTTATCTGATGTTAGTCAGTATAATTTTAATTTATAGTTTTAATTAATAGGAGTGTGAATATTTAGAATGATAGCTATAATATCTCCGGCTAAGAATATGAGAGAAGACGAGATGTGGAAAAATACAGTAAAAAATGAAATGATATCTTATCCAAGTCTGCATGAGGAAACAAACCACATACTCAGTGAACTTAAAAAATATTCGGTTGAAGAAATTGCAAGGCTTATGAGGATAAGTGAAAAGCTTGCAGAGTTAAACTTTGAAAGATTTAAGAATATGGAATTTTTAAAAGGAAATAAAGAAGATATAAACGAAGAAAAAACACCAGCAGTATTTGCCTATGATGGTATGCAGTATAAATATATAGAAGTTGAAAAAATGAGCTATGACGAAATAGAATTTATGAACAGTCATCTTAGAATAATAAGTGGATTCTATGGAGTGTTAAAGCCACTGGATTTAATAGATGAATACAGACTTGAAATGCAGACAAAGCTTGAAGTAGATGAATTTAAAAATCTATACTCATTCTGGAATAATAAAATATATAATGAAATAATAAACGGGCTTGAAGGCTCAGAGATAATACTTAATCTTGCATCAAAGGAGTATTCAAAGACTATAGAAAAATACATATCTGGAAAAAATTCAGATAAGAAATATAAATTTATAACATGTACATTCAAAGTAAATAAAGGTGGAAAAATGAGAGTAGATTCAACATCTTCAAAGAAATCAAGAGGAAGCATGGTTAAATTCATAGCTGAGAACAAAATAGACACAATAGAAGAAGTGAAAAAATTCAGCTTTGATGGATTTAAATATTCAGAGGAAGAGTCTTCAGAAGGTGAACTTGTCTTCGTTAAAAATATCTAGACAGGAGTACATCAAATGGACAGAATAAAAGTAGCAGTAATAGCAGGAACTCCCGTAGATACAATGATGGGAGCAGATTTTCTTAAAGAAAAGGGAATGGATGCGGTATGCTTTCCAATATCAGAAAATCCTATAAAGCAGACAGAATTTCAGGTATCATCTGATTATGAAAAGGAAACTGTAATAAAAGAAATAATAGATAAAGCAAGAAGAGAAGAGATAGACAGAATACTGGTATTCTGTAATTCTCTTAGTGGCTCAATGGATATGGATAAAATTTCAAAGGAAGAAAATATACCTATAATAACACCTATGAATGTATACAGGGAAATAGCAAAAGATCATAAAAAACTTGGTGTTATAGCGGCAAACAGTCAGGGACTTTCAGGAATAGAAAAAGCGATTGTTGGTTCAAATCCGGAGTGTATAGTTCTTGGTGTGGGAATGCTTCCACTGGTATTAGATGTAGAGAGTAAAAAAGATCCAGAAGATATAATAAAAGATAACGGACTGGAAATGGTAATGAATTTATTCAGAGTAAACAATGCTGAAAGAGTAATACTTGGATGTACTCACTTCCCATATTTTGGACGTGAGCTTGAAAAACACACTGATATAGAAATAATAGATCCGTCAGAAGAAATGTACAGAATGCTGTGTGAGTGTGTAAAATGAATATAATCAAAATTAATATAAAATAAATCAAGAGGAACCGAAGTTTATTCGATTCCTCTTTTTATATACGTAAGAATAGGTTAAATCCATCCAAAGTGCTCACATGCATATTCAATGCCGTCGTCATCAGACCTTTTAGTTATAAAATCAGCCATTTCCTTTAGTTCAGGAACTGCATTTCCCATAGCTATTGACATCCACTCATCTCTGAACATCTTCATATCGTTTTTCTGATCTCCAAATACAACTACATCCTTATATGGAGCATCAAAGTGATCCATTATTTTCTTTATTCCTACAGATTTATCGTCTGGCTCAACAAAGAAATACTCATCACAAAATCTTGTATAAGGCATGCATTTAAGTGTTTCTATTGTTTTTTCAACCTCTCTTGAGCAGGCAATATATACTTTAAAGAAGTTTTCAAAGCTGTATATATCGAGATTTTTGTCTATTACAGTTCCCATATAAGAGTCCTTTGTAACCTCATAGAATCTGCTGTCCTTTGTATGTCTTACGTTAGAGTTATCAAAAGAAACTCCCCATGGAATATTTTTTTCTTCAAGTTCTTCTATAAGAGCAATACATTTATCTTTGTCCAGAGGTTCTATATTTATGAGCTTGCGGTTTAATGTAATTCCGTTTCCGCCGTCGCTTACCATATTATCAAACCCAAGCTCATCTAAAAAATGATGTGCCATAGCATGACTTCTTCCAGTTGCAATAGCTATAAAATGTCCGTTTTCAACGAGTTTTTTTAATGTTTTTTTAGTAGACTCTGGGACAATATGCTTTGGAAATCCTGTAGTAAGGGTTCCATCTATATCAAAGAAAAAGTACTTTTTAACAAATTTTTTATCTGCCATAAATTACACCTCTTAAAATCTGAATTTTGAAATATATAATTAATATAATTAGATATTTCTTTAAATAATTATATCAGAAAAAGGTTACAAGGGTATTTATTTTATCTATAAAGTAGTCTATTATATTAAGTATAGGGAAAAGTTGAAGATAAAAGGATAATATTATTAAAATGATTTGATTTTAAACTAAATATAAAAAATTCAAATTTTAAATTAAAATAATAAAGTCAGCTAAGGATAGGCTGCTTTTTTTATTAAAAATTATTAAAGATAAAGAGGTGTGAGAACGTGGGCGTAGTTGATATAGATAAGAGGATACAACTGAAAAATGAATATGTGCAACTTAGGGACGAGTTTGTAGATATTGTACTTGACAGGGCTGAAAACGTGATAAAGAGAGAAGTAACATTAAAATCTCTTTATCAGGCTCAGTTTGGAATGTATGAATTATCAAGAATACAGCTTTCACTTGAAACAAAAGTAGCAGGAAGAAAGATTGAAATGATAGAAGGCTGTATCAAAGAAAATAAAGAAATAGATATGGAAGAAATAGAGGACTCTATAAATTCTGAGGAAGCGGCTATAAAGGAATTAATAGACCACAAAAGAGAACGGATAAAAAGAGCAAACAAATTCCTTACAAGAAAAAGACTTAGTGAGAGAGAAATGGACAGAATGAGAGACAGTCTGAAACTTCTTACAATGAAACTTCATCCGGCAATAACTGGAAAATTCAACGATGGCTCTATACAGCTTCTTGAAAAAGCACTTGATGCATTTGTAGATGAAAATCCTGGGAAAATGAGACTTATAGAAAATCTTCTTGACAAGGATATAGAAAAAGAGTCTGACATAATAAATGAATCTCTTACAGATAAAATATTCAGATTAAAAAATGCAATACAAGATGAAATAATTCAAATAAATGATGAAAAGAAAGAGTATATATTCCAGATACAGGATAAAATTTATGATGAGGAATGGATTGAAAATCATAAAAACAGTCTTAAAAATGAAATAAGGGAAACTGATGAACTTAGAAAAGAGCTAAGATACAGACTGGATATACTGGAAAAATTACACGATTTTAAATTATAAATAAAAATAATTAGGGGGGATTATATGTCTAATAGATTAGATCTTACGGAAGGAAGTATAACTGAGAAGCTTATAAGACTGGCTCTTCCAATTATGGGGACATCGTTTATAAATATAGGATATAATGTTGTCGATATGTTATGGGTAGGAAGAGCTGGTAGTGAAGCTGTTGCAGCGGTAGGAACAGCAGGGTTTTATACATGGCTTGCACTTGCATTTGTAGCAATATCAAGAGTTGGGGGAGAAGTAAAAGTATCTCAGAGTGTAGGCAGTGGAGATATTGAAAGAACAAAGGAATATATAAAGGCATCAATAGAAATAAATATAATTCTTGCCATTTTATATGGTGGAGCATTGATTATATTTAGCAGGCAGTTTATAGAATTATTCAGACTTGGTTCAGAAAGTGTAACTAGACGGGGGAGTACATACCTTATAATAGTAGGCTTTGGAATGATATTTTATTTCATAAATCCTGTTTTCACAGCGATATTTAATGGATTAGGGGACAGTAAAACCCCGTTTAAGATTAACACGATAGGACTTATAAGTAATATAGTACTGGATCCATTTTTAATATTAGGTTTTGGACCATTTCCAAAGCTTGGTGTGGCAGGAGCTGCAATAGCTACTATATCTGCACAGATGATAGCAACAACAATATTTATAATAAAAATAGCAATGCATGAGAAGAAATATTTTAAAATGAGATATTTCAGAATGCCGTCATTTGCTAATTACAAGGAGTTGTTTATATTAGGTCTTCCGGTTGCACTTCATACAGGGCTGTTTGCAGGAATATCAATGTGTATAGGTATAATAGTTGCACAGTGGGGACCTGTTGCAATAGCAGTTCAGAAAGTTGGAAATCAGATAGAGTCAGTTGCCTATACAACTGCAGATGGTATGGCTTCATCTGTATCTACATTTATAGGTCAGAACTATGGAGCAGGAAAAAAAGACAGGGTTGAAAAAGGTGCAAAGGCAGGAATAATATTTGCGATTATATGGGGTGCTGTAACAATGGCTCTTCTTGTATTTGGAGATGAATTTATATTTAAATTCTTTTTAAATGAACCAGGAACTCTTAAAGAAGGGGCAGATTATCTGAGAATAATAGGATATGGAGAAATATTCCAGTGCCTTGAAATAATCGTTATGGGTGTAATGAGAGGTATGGGAAGAACGTATGCTACATCAATAATAAGTGTAGTATTTACAGCTGCCAGAATACCAGTTGCAATATTATTATCTACTGTATTTGGAATGGGAACAACAGGAGTATGGTGTACAATATCTCTTAGTATGGTAGTTAAAGGTATATTAATATTATCATTATATTTATATTATAAGAATAAAGATATGCTTTTACCTAGGTCAAATATTGAAAAAGCCGAGTGTATTTAAATTAAATATAATATACGATTGTATATATAAATAAAAGGTCATTTCAAAAGACCTTTTATTTTATTGTATAAAATTTTATATATGAATTTAATTATATTAAACAGAAAAAATATCTTGTTAATATTAAAAATTTTAAAATTAATAAAAATATGCTACTTTTCAAAATACGTACAAATTTAAGTTTTAACAAAATATAATAAGTAACAACTTATATAAAGAAATAAAGTTTTTACACTTTAAAAGATAAAGAACAATAAAACCATATCAAATGGAGATAATAATAATAAATGATATTATAATTGAAAAAAATAAAAATAAATTATAAAAATACAAAAGAATAGATACTTGAAATATAATGGATAATGTTGTTAATATTTAAACATAACAATCCTAAAATTGAATAAAAATTTAAATAATAAAAAGAATAAAGAAAAAACATTACAAAAGAAAAAGTTTGTAAATTTTCTGAAAAAAATAAAAATACTATTGAAAAAGTTCAAAATGGGTAGTATAATCTGAAATATAGAAGAAGATAATCAAAGAAAAGAAAATGTCAGTATTCTTTAAAAAAAAAAGAAAATGTCTTTTGAAATTTCGGTATATTTATTAAGATAAAATTGATTTTGTACGAAATATACTTAGTAATACTAACAAGAAATCAACTAAAATTAACCATATAAAATTTTTATGTAAATAAAAAACTGTATCATGATTGACTGCCATGATGCAGTTTTTTATTTTTTGTTTTTTATATAATAAATAGAGATAATCATTATTAATAATAAAAAAATAAGGAAAATAACAGATAATACTATGAAAATAACAAAAATCTGTTAAAATAGATAAGTATGAAATGATTTATAAATAGGAGGTAATTTTATTGCTAACAAAACTTTTAATAAGAATATTTGTGAAGGATAGGGAAAATGTAAATGATGAAGATGTAAGAAATAGATATGGTTTTCTTGCGGGGACAATAGGAATAATCTCAAATCTCGTTTTATTTATAGTTAAATTCGCGGTTGGTATAATAACAAGCAGTGTCGCTGTAACAGCAGATGCTTTTAATAACTTTACTGATATGGCATCATCAATAATAACGATGATAGGATTTAAAATGGCGATAATGCCAGCTGATGAAAAGCATCCGTTTGGACACGGAAGAATAGAGTATATATCAGCTCTTATAGTTTCGTTTTTGGTAATGTTTGTAGGTGCTCAGTTTATAAAAACATCAGTTGAAAGAATAATGAATCCGGTACCAGTAGAATTCCAGATAATACCATTCTTATTATTAGCGATATCAATAACTGTAAAATTATGGCTTGGAATGTTCAACAGTCACATAGGAGATAAGATAGACTCATCAGCAATAAAAGCGGTTGCAGTAGATGCTTATGGAGATGTTGTTACATCTGGATGTGTTGCTTTATCATTCTTCGCGACAAGATTTACAGATATACCTATAGATGGATTTGTAGGAGTTGCTGTTTCAATAGCTATATTATACGCGGGATTTTCTCTTGTAAAGGAAACAATAAGTCCTATACTTGGAGAAGCTCCGGATCCAGATCTTGTAGATAAAATAGTAAGCTATATTATGAACTACGACATGGTAAAAGGTGTTCACGACCTTATGATACACAATTATGGTGTTGGTAAGTGTCTTGCATCTGTACATGTAGAGGTTCCAGCAGAAATGAATATAATGAAAATACATGAAATAATAGATGATATGGAAAGAGACATATCCAAGAGAATGAATATAGAGCTTGTAATACATATGGACCCTATATGTACTCAGAGTAAAGAAGTAGACGATGCAAAAGCAGAATTACTGGAAATACTTTCGAGAAGAGAAGAAATAAAATCAATGCATGATTTCAGGGTAGTTGGAGAAGGCGAAAAGAAAAATCTTGTATTTGAAGTAGTTGTAGACCCGGAATTTGAATCAGGTGAAAAGGGCGAAGAAATAAAGGTATGGATAGAAAGGGAAGTAAGGGCAAAGCATAGTGGTTATAACTGTGTAATAGCTTTTGACAGAGAGTATGTGTCAGCGTACAATATGAATGAATAATATATAAATACCAGGGGCTTATCTGATAGGATAGGCTCCTTTTTTATGCCTTAAATTTCATAAGAATACCTGTATTTGTAATAGTAAAACAGGGCATATAAAATACAGGTAAAATATTACAATTAATAAACTTAAAAGCCAGTAAAATCAATGTGTTTATTTAAAAGAATAATCATTATACTCATAATAATTTAAACTTTTCCTACATATATATACTATATATATAAAGACTGTGTATTCTTTTAAATATTAGACCTGAAAAAACTGCATATTTTTAATGAAAAAGTGTAAAAGAGGTTAAGTATATTTTGATTAATATATACATCATGTAATGTATAAATATAATAGTCTAAATTTACGCTGGAATGGGTCATATTTTTACCAAAAATTAATATGATTTCAGAGCAGATAAAATTATATCAGAATAAAATATAGGGAAATAATATGATTTTGTAACTTATTGTATATTCAAAAGTCACATAGAAAAACTTATTATGAAGTGAATTTAATAACGTTTTCCTAAAAAATATTTTTTTGTAATTAAATACATAATTTGTAACTTACTTTGTAACAAATTGTTACAAAATAAGGTTTAATGTATACAAAATAAAAAAATTTTTCAAAGTAAAAACAGCTGTAAAAAACAACAAAAGATAACACTTGTTGTTACTTTAATTATAGCTGAATAGCTTGAAATCAAGGGAAAATAGAAATTAAGATTAAATAAAGATTAAAAAATCAGAAATATCAAGTTGTTTGTTGTTTCTTAAAAATATAAAAAAAACTCTTTACAACTCTGTAACTTCTGTATTATTATATAAGCATAGTCAAAATAGTTACAAAAAAGTAACAGATACAAATAATAAATAATAAACTTAGATAATAACAGGGAGGTTATCAATGTTAAAGAACAGAGTTGGATCGATAATATTAGCATCGATGATACTAGTATCAAGTACAGCATTTGTTTTTGCAGATGAAACGACAACTGGAGATATACAGAAAATAGATACAGTACAGACAGAAATGACAAATGGATGGGTTCAGAGAGAAGGAAGCCATTACTACAAAGAAGACGAAGAAATAGCAAAAGGATGGAAAAAAATAGATGGTAAATCATACTTCTTCTGGAGCAGAACAGGAAAGCTTGCAGAAGGATGGACTAAAATAAATGGAAAAACTTACTATATAACTAGAGAAAACGGAAGACGGGAAGGAATAACAAAACTTCCAAACGGAAAAACTTACAACTTTAGTAAAGACGGAGTACTTACTCCTGGTATAGTAAAAAAAGACGGTAAGACTTATTGCTTCGATAACAGAGGAGTACTTATAGGAAAAGGAAAACAGTACAAATCAAATGCGTCAGCTTACTCAGGTCATTCAAAAACATCTACAGGACAGAAACCAAAATTCGGTACAATAGCTGTAGATCCAAAAGTAATACCATATGGAAGTAAAGTTTATATACCATACTTCGATAAAGTATTCGTAGCTAATGACTGTGGTGGAGCAATAAAAGGAACTAAAATAGATATATTCATGAATTCAAGAAGCGAATGCTATAAATTCGGAAGAAGAAATATAGATATAGTTGTTCTTGAACAGGGAAAATAATAACTTAGAAATTAATTAAACTCAAATTGAGTAGAATATATAAAATACCCCTAAATACATACCCCGGACAATAAAATGTCCGGGGTATCTTTGTATATAAAAGAATAAACTACATCTTATTTTTAAGAAGTTAATAGAAAAAATAGGTAAAATCCAGAGTTTCTCGGATAATTGAAATATAAAATTAAGATATATTGCATATATAAAACAAAAAGAACCAGATTTTATAGATAAAATCTGGTTCTTTTTTTATTGTTTCTTTGAATTAAATGAGAAGTGCTTTTTATAATGGATATACCAGGCTGTGGATATACCCATATATCAGCCTTATATAAAACAGCTCATGTATAAAATCATGTGCTGCTATATACAATAGTTTATTTTTCTATAAGACCTTCCTGAATAAGAAAGTCTCTTGCTACATCTTCTGGTTTTTCTTTTAATTCATCTACTCTGTAATTTAATTCTATCATTGCCTCTTCGTTAAGATGCTTTGCCATTTCCTTGAAAAGTCCATCCAGTTCAGGGAAATCTTCCATTATTCTGTCGTTTACAACGGGTACCGCATCATATGGAAGGAAGAATGATTTATCATCTTCTAAAACCTTAAGATCAAACTTTTTGAGAAGTCCGTCTGTAGAGTAGGCATCGACTATATCACACTCACCGCTCATAAGGGCTGTGTATCTTGGAGAGCCATCTATAGGTATTATATCCTTGAAGTTTAAAGGATATGCCTTCTGAAGCCCTACAAGGCAGTCTGGGCGTTCTACAAATGTAAGTGTAGGTGAAAGTATTAAATTACTTGATGAACGCGCTAAATCGCTTATAGAGGTTATATTATACTTTTCAGCAGTATCCTTTTTCATTGCAAGAGTATATGTATTACTAAAGTTTAAAGGAGAAAGTACATTTACACCATATTCCTTTTTTATATCCTTCTTTACGATTTTGTATATTTCGTCTGCGTCATTGGAGTCAGTTCTGGATAGGAAGCTTCCGAAAAGGGTGCCAGTATAGTCAAAATACATATCAATCGAACCACCTGTAAGTGCATCCATTACTATTGAAGAAGCACCCAAAGAAAGAGACTGATTTACTTTTATATCTGTTTTATCCTCTATATATAGTTTTGCCATGTTACTTAGTATTTCCTGTTCTGTAAAGTCCATACTACCTATTGTGATTTCCTTATCTGAATTTTTACTACCTACAATACCAAATACAAAGCTTGTACCAAGACCTATACATAAAATAATAACAACTGCTCTGTTAAACATAGTTTTGAATTTACTTGTATTTGATGAAATCTGAAGGTTTTTAGGTGTAACTATAGTTTCAAGTACAGAGAATATATAATCTATAAGTAATGCAAGTATACATGCAGGAACCGCACCTGCAAGAATCTGTGCATTGTTTACTGTACGTATACCAGAATATACAAGATATCCAAGTCCACCGGCACCTATAAATGCTGCAAGTGTCATAAGACCAACAGCACTGACGGCACTTATTCTTACCCCTGCCATTATAACCGGAGCGGCAAGTGGGATCTGTACCTTATATAAAATCTGGAAATTATCAAGTCCTATACCCTTTGCAGCTTCTATGGTATCAGGATTTATATTATTAAGACCAGCAACAGTATTTTTGATTATAGGTAAAAGTGAGTAAAGTGTAACCATTACTGTGGCCGGTTTTGTACCGATTCCGAAAAGCGGAATCATAAATCCAAGAAGTGCCATTGAAGGTATGGCCTGAATTATGTTTGTCATTGCCATAACAGGTCTTTTGGCAGGAGAAAAATAGGTAATAAATATACCTAAAGGAACCCCTATAAGTATGGCTATTGCAATTGCCATTATTGTAAGCTGGATATGCTCTATAAACAGACCTGTTACAAATTCCGAGTTAGCAGACATATATCCGAAGAATTCACTCATATCTAATCAGCCTCGCTTTCGTTATATTTTTGTGAAAGTACTGTAACCAGTGTACTCTTGGTTACAAGTCCTACGAGAATTCCGTCATCATTGACAACCGGAATAGTGTAGATATCCTTTTCTCTGGCTGTTTTTAGAATACTGAGAATGGAGTCTCTCGGGTTTGCCACTATGTATTCTGTAACCATTACCTCGGAAACTTTTTTTTCGATATTTGAAGGAAGAACCGCATCAGATGCAATTATTTTTCCAAGGAACCTGTTATACGAATCAACAACAATTAAGCTGTCGATTCTCTTTTCACGCATGATATTTACAGCCTTTAAACATTGAAGAGCAGGAGGGCATGTGAAAGGAGTTTCTATCATAATATCCTCAGCCTTTATTAAATCCGGAGAATCCCAGATACGATTTTTACCGACAAAATTGCTTACGAAATCGTTTTCCGGGTTCTTAAGAATCTGCTCTGGAGTATCAAACTGTTGTATCTTTCCGCTGTCAAGAATACATATTCTGTCAGCTAATTTTATAGCCTCTGCCATATCGTGTGTAACAAAGACTATGGTTTTTTTTACGTTTTCCTGAAGCTCAATAAGTTCATTCTGGAGCTGGTTTCTGGTTATAGGGTCGAGGGCACTGAATGGCTCATCCATAAGGATTATATCGGGCTTACTTGCAAATGCTCTTGCAACCCCGATTCTCTGCCGCTGACCACCACTAAGCTGTACCGGATACTTATCCATGTAAACTTCAGGTTCAAGACCTACCATTTTGAGAACATTTGTTACGGTTTCTGTAAGGTCTTCTGTTTTATCCCATTTTGATTTTTTATTTTTTATCTTTGGGATGAGTTCTAGATTCTGCTTTACTGTCATATGTGGAAATAAGCCAGTCTGCTGGATTACATATCCAATATTTCTTCTGAGCTCGATTTCGTTTTCACCACTGATGTCTTTTCCATTTACAAGAATTGTTCCTTCAGAAGGTTTTATAAGTCTGTTAATCATTTTTAGAGCTGTAGTTTTTCCACAACCACTACCACCGATTATACAAACGAATTCTCCTTCCTCTATATTCATGGATATATTACTTAGCACTTTTCTATCCTTGAATGATTTTGAAACATTTTCGAATTTAATCATGCAAATACACCACCTCTATGAAGTATTTTTTATATTTTAGAACTATTTTTATATATTGTAACATTCTTATAAAAAAATATCATCTTTTTTTAATTTTTTTAAATATTTACTAATAAAATAAAATATTATTTTAAAATAAAAATAATTTTAAGAGTTTCGTTATTTTACTAAATAATAAAATAACAAAGTGTGGAGGATAAATTATAAATATTTTACTAAAGAAATGCATAATAATATGCAGGATTTGAAATGAAATTTATATATTAATTAGATAAGAAATATGTGTTTATAAATAAAAAATGTAAAATAAAAGCCCACGTAATAAACGGGGGCTTTTATTTCTGATTTAATCATTTTAACAAAATTTATAATTCTTTTTTCCATAATCCATGAAGGTTACAGTATTCGTATACTGCTAATGGTTTTTCATCTTCAAGAAGTGCGAACTCAGCTATTGGAACTTCTCCTGGATTAAGATCTACTCTCTTAACGCCTTTGTCAGTTTCAAGGAATATGAACATTATATAGTGTTTTTCTTCCATTGGATGCTGAACTGAACCAACTTTAGCTACAACTTTATTTCCTTCAACACTAACTTCTGGAACATGTTTTTCAACTGCTGCATCAACAGTATTTGCTTTAAGTTCAGTTAATTTCTGACCACAACACATCATAGGAATCCGAGTTTCGTGTATTACCTCAACCATATTTTTACATTTTTCACATATATAGAATTTTGTCATTTTATTTCCTCCTATTAATATATCTCCTTTTTATATTTAGTTTAGATATATATTTTAATTATTTTTTACTCTTTAACCGTGTAAGAATATTCTCTAAGTTTATATATTTATTATATACCCCCTTAAATGAAATATAAACAGATTAACAATAATTTATTAAAATATTTAGAATCATTCTAAAAGTCTAAAAAAATTATTTGATTTTGAAAAAACATATTTAATTAATACAAATATCATTTAAAAATATTTTATTTATAATATAAATAAAATATAATATTAATTATAAAGATATAAAGTTAATATTGATATGACTAAATTATAGTAATATATATAGATTTACTATAAAAGATACAGGGGGAAGAAATTATGAGTAAGGTGGCAAAAGCGACAATGGGACTGCTTACAGTTACCATGATATCTAAAATTTTCGGATTCTTGAGAGAAACAATTCTTGTATATGTACATGGAGCGGGAATAGTAACCGATGCATTTATAACATCTATGAATATACCAACTGTTATATTTTCAACTATCGGTACAGCTCTTGCGACTACATTTATTCCTATGTACTATACTGTGGAAAATGAAAAAGGTAAGAAGGCTGCATCTGAATTTGTTAGTAATATATTAAATATGATTATAGTGGTCAGTCTTATACTTTCTGTTTTAGGATATATTTTTTCAGATGAACTCGTAAAAGTATTTGCTATGAGCTATACAGGTGAAAAACTGGCAATGGCTTCTGAATTTACAAGGATAATGATATGGGGAATGGTATTTATAGGACTGAGCAATATAATGACCTGTCTTATGAATATAAATTCAAAATTTATAGTGCCGAGCTTAACCGGAATACCATTTAATGTAATAATAATAACAGGTATATTTTTAAGTGCGGGTTTTGATGTAAGGATAATGCCGATATTTACACTTATAGCAATGGCAAGCCAGTTTATATTCCAGATACCTTTTGCAAAGGCATGTGGCTATAAATACCAGCTGCATATGGATATAAATGATAAATATGTAAAGAAAGCTCTTTATCTGGTACTTCCTGTATTTATAGGAGTAGGGGTAAATCAGCTCAATTCGGTTATAGATAAAACACTGGCATCTACACTTGGTGATGGGATAATTACAGTTCTTAACAGTGCATCAATACTTAATACATTTGTAATAGGTGTATTTATATCAAGCATACAGTCTGTTGTATATCCACTGATGTCAAAGCTGTCAAGTGAAGGAAATGAAAAGGCTGTTTCCGGAATAATAAAGAAAAGCGTCGATACGGTAACTGTATTAATGCTTCCTATAATGGTTGGAATGATAGTTTTATCAGAGCCAATAGTAAGGCTTGCATTTGAAAGAGGAAAATTTGATCCTATGGCAACAGCACTTACATCTTCAGCACTGATGTTTTACGCTCTGGGGCTTCCGGCAGCAGGACTTAGAAACATACTTGGAAATGTATTCTATTCGTTTGGAGATACGAAAACTCCTATGAGAAATGGAATGATTGCCATGGGAATAAATATAGCCCTGAATATAATACTTATTAAATTTATGGGACACTGCGGACTTGCATTTGCAACAAGTATATCAGCTACTATATGTATATTCCTGTTGTTTACAGCACTCAGAAAAAAGGTCAAATACTTTGGTCAGGACAAGATTTTCATAACATTTATAAAATCATCACTTGCAGCAGCAGTTATGGGAATTTCAGTATATGAAATAAACAAGGTTGTATCAGCTGCTGTGATGGCAGGGTCAATAGGACAGATAATATCTCTTGCGACATCAGTTATTTCGGGAATACTAGTATACGGACTGCTTGTACATTTAATGAAGGTTGATGAAGTTGAAATGCTTCTTGATATGGTAAAGAATAAGCTTAAATTTATAATAAATAGATAAAGTAAAAACAAAGGGGATAATTTTTATCTCCTTTATTTTATTGTGGAATTATTATAGAAAATAAACAGTAAAAAGCCATATTTTATCAACAGGATATGGTATTCTGAAATAAAAAAATATCAAAACACATAAAATAGTGTTACTTAATTACTTAAAACTTATTACATATTTAATATTTATGGTATACTTTTATATAGCACATATGTTTGATATGTAAAACTAAGCAGCCGCACAGAAAAGGCTGATTTCGGAGGTGGAAATTTGATAATTCTTGGAATAGACCCTGGAATAGCAATAGTAGGGTATGGAATTGTAGAATACAAAAACAGTCGTTTCAGAGTTATAGACTATGGTGCGGTTACTACACCGGCGCATACGGATATATTAAAAAGACTGGATATGGTTTATAAGGGAATATCTACAATAATAAAAAATTACAATATAGATGAAGTTGGAATAGAGGAACTGTTCTTCAATAAAAATGTAAAGACAGCTATAACAGTCGCACAGGCCAGAGGAGTAACACTTCTTGCATGTCAGCACAACAATGTTCCTGTATATGAATACACACCACTTCAGGTAAAGCAGGGAGTATGCGGATACGGAAGAGCTGATAAATCACAGGTTCAGAAAATGGTTACTTCTTTTTTAAATCTTAAAAAAGTGCCTACTCCAGATGATGTTGCGGATGCACTTGCAATAGCAATATGCCACGCACACGCAAACAGACTCGAAAAAACACTTATAAATATAGGAAAATACTAATTTTAATGAATATAATTAAAATTACTAACAAATGTAAAGTTATAAACATTAAACAGAGCGTATATTAAACGATTTAACATATTAACATTAAATAGGAGAATTGCGAATGTATAGATATATAAAAGGAATTATAGAAGAGATAGACCATGAGGGAATAGTAATAGAAAATAACGGAATAGGATACAGAGTACTTGCATCATCAAATGCCATTGCAAAATTCAATGTAGGAGAAGAAGCAAAGGTATATACAAAACTTATAGTAAGAGAGGATGATATGTATCTTTGTGGATTTGGCTCAGATGAAGAAAGAAAAATGTTTGATTTACTGACATCTGTATCAAAAATAGGACCAAAGGTAGGCCTTTCAATACTTTCATTTGCAGAGCCAAGAAAAATAGGTGCTTATATAGTAAGTGGAGATATAACACGGCTTTCAAAGGCTCCGGGAGTTGGTAAAAAAACTGCTGAAAGAATGATTTTAGAGCTTAAGGACAAGATAGATGTAACTCAGGTTGAATTTGAGCCAACACTTATAGACGAAAAACCTTCTGTAATAGTAGAGGATGAGTCTGTGGATGCACTTATTGCCCTTGGATATTCTCAGTCAGAAGCGAAAGAAGCTGTATCAAAAAGTAAAAAAACGGGAATGAACACAGAGGAAATAATAAAGAAGGCACTCGCTTATATAATGAAGAACAGTATGAGATAATATTATAAATATATAGGACATTAAATTTGATTTTATTGAAATATCAGGTCTGTAAAAAGGATTTTTACAGGGCAGATTATAGACAGAAAGCTACTGTAAAAAATAGTAAAAGAACATAAAAAGATAAATAATAAATCAAATATAAAAATTAATATTAAGGTATAGTATTAAGTTAAAATCATATGAGAAAAATGATAAAAAAAACAATTTAAAATTGTAAAAAAGTATTATAAAAATAATATCAATATATAATGAAGAAAAGTACAAAATAATATAGTAATATAGGGCTTTAAATACAGTGTTATCAATGCTCAGGGGTACATTTTTTAGCTTATGAAATTACACTCTGAAAACGCTTGTAAAAAAAGAGAGGAGATGAGAAAAATGATGGATGATTTTGATGAAAGCAGGGTAATAACTTCTACTATGCAGTCGGATGATGTAGAGATAGAAAATAGTCTTAGACCGAAAAGTCTTTCAGAATATATAGGACAGAAAAAATCAAAGGAGCAGCTTGAAATATTTATAGAAGCAGCAAAAAGCAGAAATGAACAGTTAGACCACGTTCTTCTTTACGGACCACCGGGACTTGGTAAAACTACACTTGCCGGTATAATAGCAAATGAAATGGGAGTAAATCTGAGAATAACATCAGGCCCTGCAATAGAAAAGGCAGGAGACCTGGCAGCAATACTTACAAATCTTCAGGAAAATGACGTGTTATTTATAGACGAAATCCACAGAATAAACAGAAGTGTTGAGGAAGTTTTATATCCTGCAATGGAGGATTTCTGTCTGGATATAATAATAGGAAAGGGACCTTCTGCGAGAAGTATAAGACTTGACCTTCCTAAATTTACTCTTATAGGGGCTACAACAAGAGCGGGAATGCTTACGAATCCGTTAAGAGACAGATTCGGAGTAATATGCAGACTTGACTACTATACAGAAGACGAACTTTCTGAAATAGTAAAAAGATCATCAAAGCTTCTTGATGCGGAAATAGAAAACAACGGAGCACATGAGATAGCGAGAAGATCAAGGGGAACACCAAGAATAGCAAACAGACTTTTAAAAAGAGTAAGGGATTATGCCCAGGTGAGAGCAGATGGAAATATAACCGACAATGTAGCCAAGGAAGCGCTTGAACTACTTGGCGTTGACAGCCTTGGACTTGATTACGTTGATGAAAAGCTGCTTATGACGATACTTGAAAAATTCGGTGGGGGACCTGTTGGACTTGATACACTCGCGGCATCAATAGGTGAGGATAGAACTACAATAGAGGATGTATACGAGCCATATCTTCTTCAGCTTGGATTTATAAATAGAGGACCAAGGGGAAGAACGGCCATGCCACAGGCGTATAAACACATGGGAGTTGAAATGCCGTCAAGATAAATATATTGAAATGCCGTCAAGATGGATACAATAAAGTTGAAATATTGTCTGTATAAATACAATAAATTAAGAATAAAAAATAAAAGTACTTACAGATTATAAATATAAATAACAAAAGATATATGGGAAAAACCGTAATTTTTAGTAAAATTAAGTGTTTTCAAGCTTTTAAAAGACCTTAGAAAAAGCAATAAATTTGACACTTAATTAAATATACTATGGAAAAGGACGGTTTTTTTTGTTATTATTATACTTAGTGTGTAAAAATTTGATATACATATAAATGCAAAATCGGTACCATAAAAAATAAAAGAAGGGGTACATTAGAAGGGAAGAATAGACATTGAAAACTAGCGATTTTAACTTTGATTTACCACAGGAGCTTATAGCTCAGATACCAATAGAAGACAGATCGTCTTCACGTCTTATGGTTCTTGACAGAGAAACTGGAGAAGTTGAACATAAAATATTCAGAGATATAAAAAAGTACCTTAAACCAGGAGACTGTCTTGTACTTAATGACACAAGAGTAATACCTGCAAGACTTATAGGAGAAAAAGTCGATACGGGTGGAAAAATAGAATTCCTATTATTAAAGAGAAACTCAGATGATACATGGGAATCACTTGTAAAACCAGGGAAAAGAGCCAAAATAGGAACAAAATTCTCATTTGGCGGTGGAAAACTTATAGGTGAGGTTATAGGAATGGCAGAAGAAGGCGCGAGAATAATAAAATTCCATTATGATGGAATTTTTGAAGAAATTCTTGACGAACTCGGAAATATGCCACTACCTCCATACATAACAGCAAAACTTGAAGAAAAAGAAAGATATCAGACTGTATATTCAAAACATGAAGGATCAGCAGCAGCACCTACTGCAGGACTTCATTTTACAAATGAACTTCTTGATGAAATAAGAGAAATGGGAGTTGAAACAGCATTTGTAACTCTTCATGTCGGACTTGGAACATTCAGACCAGTAAAGGTTGATAATGTTTTAGAGCATGAAATGCACTCAGAATACTACTGTGTATCCCAGGAAGCAGCTGATAAAATAAATAACGCAAAGAAAAACGGACACAGAGTAATATGTGTAGGAACTACAAGCTGCAGAACTGTTGAATCAGCAGCAGAAGAAAACGGATTTATGACAGAAAAATCAGGATGGACAAAAATATTCATATATCCTGGATATAAATTCAAGGTATTAGACAACCTTATAACTAATTTCCACCTTCCAGAGTCTACGCTCATAATGCTTGTAAGTGCGCTTGCAGGAAAGGAACACGTTCTTAACGCATACGAAGAAGCCATAAAAGAAAGATACAGATTCTTCAGCTTTGGAGATGCAATGTTTATAAAATAAATAATAAAAATTATTTATAAAATAAAAGGGGTATATATTTAATATATAGGGTTTTATATACAATAATTATATATTACTAGATAAAAAGCATACAGAATAAGAAGAGAATTTTATAAATTAAAAATAAAAAGAACGAAAAGAGACGATTTACATATGGACATTAGAAAAAAGAAAAACAAAAAAAGCATAACCTTAAACATAGCCTATTTATTTGAAAAAGTACTTGCATTTGTCGTACTGATAACAGTATTTCTTGGAACAATAGACATACTAAGACTTATATGGGATACATATATAGTAAACTTTGACCAACTTGTCGAATATAATCAGCTGAATTCAATGCTTGCACAGATACTTCTACTAGTAATAGGAGTTGAACTTGTTGTAATGCTTTCACTGCATATACCAGGTGCTCTTATAGAAGTACTTTTATATGCAATAGCGAGAAAAATGATACTTATACCAAAGAGCGAAGGAATGGAACAGGTATTAATAGGAGTAATAGCAATAGCGGGATTATTCCTTATAAAGAAATACTTTACTACGCCTGTAGCAACCGGTGGTAAAAAGAAATCTAAAAAATCCCAGGCGTTGCAGACCAGTATACACGACGAAAAAGAAACAAGAAAGCTGGAAGCTATGAATGAAGATCACAGTGTGGACCTCTTTTGTGGAATATCACCAAAGCTATGTGCAATAAAGAACAAGGTAATAAAAGATGAAAGATGTGAGGTATGTGAATTCAGACGGAGATACGAGCGGATAAAAAAGGATATGAAAAGAAAAAAAGAACTTGAAAAAGCGCAAAAGAATAAAAATGCTGAAGAATCAGCAAAAGAAGAACAGATAAATAATGAAATAGAAGAAAGAATAAATAACCGTATAAACACTGAGAACGCATCAGTGGAAAAAGAATAGACGGATATAAAATAAAAGAAAGGCGGATGAAAATTTGTACGCAGTAACATATGAACTTATAAAAACATGTAAACAGAGTGGTGCAAGACTGGGAATACTTCATACACCACATGGAGATATAGAAACTCCTATATTTATGCCAGTAGGTACACAGGCAACAGTAAAATCAATGACTCCAGAAGAATTAAAAGAAATAGGTTCACAGATAATATTATCTAATACATATCACCTTTATCTTAGACCAGGACATGAGCTTATAAAAAAAGCAGGTGGACTTCATGAATTCATGCACTGGGACAAACCAATACTTACAGATAGTGGTGGATTCCAGGTATTTTCACTTGGACCACTTAGAAAAATAACTGAAGAAGGTGTTGAATTCAGATCACACCTTGATGGTTCAAAACATATGCTTAATCCTGAAAAGGCAATGGAAATACAGAATGCACTTGGTTCAGATATAATGATGGCATTCGACGAATGTGCTCCATATCCTGCAACAAGAGAATATGTAAAAAATTCTCTTGAAAGAACAACAAGATGGCTTCAGAGATGTAAGGATGCACATAAAAACACTGAAAATCAGGCACTCTTCGGAATAATACAGGGTGGAATGTATAAAGACCTTAGGGAACAGTCAGCAAAAGAAATAACAGCAATAGATCTTCCAGGATATGCAATAGGAGGACTTAGTGTTGGTGAGCCAAAACCTATGATGTACGATGTTCTTGAACATACTACACCACTTATGCCAGTTGACAAACCAAGGTATCTTATGGGAGTTGGAAGTCCTGATGATCTTATAGAAGGTGTAATAAGAGGAGTAGATATGTTTGACTGTGTTCTTCCTACAAGAATAGCGAGAAATGGTACAGCAATGACAAGTCAGGGAAAAGTTGTGGTAAGAAATGCTACATATGCAGAAGACTTCACTCCACTTGATCCTGAATGTGACTGCTATACTTGTAAAAATTACACAAGAGCATATTTAAGACATCTTGTAAAAACAAATGAAATACTTGGCTCAAGATTAATAACGACTCATAACCTTCACTTCTTATTAAACCTTATGTCTCAGATAAGACAGGCGATAAGAGAAGACAGACTTCTTGATTTCAGAGAAGAATTCTTCACAAAATACGGATATGAGTTATAAAACTGATTTTTCAATTTTAGATATCAGCTTATAGAAAAAATTCCAAATAAATTCATATTTAAAATTCGCAAAAATAAATAAATTACTATACGAACTTTTAATATAAAAAATCGTATGCAGAAACAGTATAGTATATATGGTTGTAAATGAAAAAATATTATAATTATACCAACCTTTACTAACATACGAACAATAAAAAATAATCAGGATAAATTATAGAATAATAAATATGTAAAAAAGAATAAAAAACCTTAAATTCTAAATGAAAATATATAAAAATATATATGAAATAATATGGATTTGAGATATAATATCTTCTATATTACAAACAATCACACAGGGAGGAATGAACAAATGCCTAAACAGCAGTTAATAATGAGTTTAGTATTATGGGTAGTTGTATTCGGAGTATTCTGGCTACTATTAATAAGACCTCAGAGAAAAAAAGATAAAGAATTAAAAGAAATGAGAGATTCTCTTAGCGTTGGAGATAAAGTAATAACAATAGGAGGTCTTATAGCTACAGTATCAAGAGTTAAAGATACTGAAGTAGTACTTGAAGTAGGACCAAACAGAACTAAAATGCCATTCGAAAAGAATGCTATAGGAACAGTTGTAGAAAAGAAAGAAGTAAAACATAAAATAGCTGAAGAAAGCGAAGAAGAAACAAAAGAAGAAAAATAATTTTGACAGCTTAAATTTAATATCCGGGTTCGGGGGCAAAACACATTCAATATATAAAAACGGACTTCAATATTAAAAAGTACATAATGTTAAAGCTGAAAATAAAAACAGAAGATTAGTATATATACTATAAAAAATTAAAAATAACTGAAATATAATATGTATTCTATTGTTGGAAAACAGGTAATACTTGTGTTATAATTAACTATATAATAATTATAATAGTATAATTATATTTATAAGTAATTTTTGAATGGAGGTAATATACCATGGCTAAACACGTAAAAACTTTATCTAAAGCAGTTTTAAAGAAAAGTGCATCTAAAGGCGGATGTGGAGAATGCCAGACTTCTTGTCAGTCAGCATGTAAAACATCTTGTACAGTTGCTAACCAGGAATGCGAAAGATAATAACTGGACAAATAAAAAAACAAAAAATCGGACAGATTTAATCTGTCCGTTTTTTTATTGCTAAAAACATCAAAAGTAGTTAAATATAGTGCTTTTAATATATCAAGAATATAAACGCAATTTATATGTGTAGTTAAAAATAAATATCTATATAGAGCTAATTATTATACAAAATTCCATATAAAATCATAATAAAAATAAAAAAATTAAAAAATAATGAAAAAATTAAACTGACACGGGAAAACAGTAAAAAATAAAGAAGATATTGAAATAATCAGCTTCTTATATAGTAAAAGACAAAAATTTAAGGCTTTATTGACAATGCAATTTAAAAAATCACGTCTTACAATACAAATCAAAAAAGACATAAACGAAGAATTATGATATACTATAAATTAAAAAGTTACAAATAGATTACAATTCATACAGAATGGATAGGATATAGAGAAAGGAAACGGTTAAAAAAATGGAATTTAACAAAAGAAATAATAAGACAAAAGACAAGAGTAAGAGTACCGAATTAAACGAAAAGGAAGAAAAATCCGGCTTTGAAAAATTTATAAATAAGGACTCTGTAAAAGAGCTTGTAATATGGGGAGCCGTGTCACTGGCAGTCCTTATATTAGCTGAAATATTTGCATGGGGTGGTACCAGCGGACTATCTACATTTTTAGGAGATAGAACAAAGGCAGCTGCTTTAAATATGCTTATAATTCTTTTAATGACAGGTTTAGTAATATTTCTTAAAAGAAAAAAAGCATTCCTTTGTGTAATAACATTTTTAGTGCTGGCTATATCTATTGTAAATGGATGTATGATGACATTCAGAGGGATGCCGATAGCTTTCTCAGATATATTCAGTTTAGCTGATGGAATAAGTATAGCATCACAGTTTATAACAATACCTATGTTTGTGGAATTAATAATAGGAGTTGTATTATTTGTAGCATTAACTATATTCTTATGGAAAAAGGATAAAGACGGAAAAAGAATAACAGGATATTCAAATATAGTTGCATATCTTATGGTTATAGGAGTATTATTCGCTTCTTGGGGACTTACAAAAACTGATTATATGGGAAAACTTGGCTGGGATGTAGGCCAGAGTTATAAAAATAATGGATTTATATATTCAGTTATAGATTCATATATAGGATACAGAAGAAAAGAACCAGAAAACTACTCTAAAGAAAATGTAGAAAACATAAGGGCAGAAGTAGAAAAAAGAGCTGCACGGGATAAAACAAAACTTAAATCTGAAAAAGACAGACCAAACGTATTATTTGTACAGCTTGAAGGATTTATGGACCCAACACAGATACCAGGTGTTGAAATAAGTCAGGATCCTATACCTGAATTTAGAAAAATAAGTAAAAAGTTTACAAGTGGATATATGAATATGCCGACTACAGGTGGTGGTACAGCGAGAACAGAATTTGAAATGTACACTGGAAACAGCTTCAAATATCTTCTTGATGGAGAAATACCGTATGTAACAATAGTAAAAAATAAACCGGGAAACTCTATTGCGACATATCTTAAAAGTCAGGGATATGGAGCACATGCACTGCATGACTTTGAAGGTAACTTCTACAGTAGGGAAAAAGGAATACAGAATTTAGGATATGATACATTCACTTCGTTTGAATATATGAATGGAATAGAATTAAATGAAAAGAACTGGCCAAAGGATAAGATACTTACAACATATATAAATAAGGCGCTTGATTCTACAAAAGATAAAAAAGATCTTGTATCTACAATATCTGTACAGGGACATTCAAAATATCCTGATAATATAGTTTCTCCTGAATGGCCTTGTAAGGTAACAGGAACATTACCACAGAACTACCTTAATGAAATAACATACTACACTGAACAGGCCAGAGAAATGGACGAGTTTGTAGGCGATTTAAATAAGAGTTTAATGGAAAGAAAGAAAAAAACAGGAGAGGATACAGTAGTTGTATATTATGGAGACCATATGCCTAAAATAAACTATCTGTATGATGAAGGTACAGGAGATAAACTTCCTAAATATCAGGCTCCTTATACATTCTTTGCAACATACGATATACCAAAAGAAAATATAAGTCCTTCAACATATACTGCACTTGGAGAAGAAGATAAATGTAAATTCTCAGCATATCAGGTAGGAGCAAAACTTCTTGAATATGCAGGTACTGGATACGGACCTATGGAAAAATTCCATAAGTATATGAAAGATGATAGCGACTATATGGAAAAACTGGAACTTGTTGAATATGATGTTCTATTTGGAGAAAAATACTATCTAAAAGAAAATGAAATACAAAAAGAAAATACCATAAAAATGGGAATAGATGATATAAAAATAAATAACGCAAAATTAGAAAATGGAAAACTTATAGTTGAAGGTCAGAACTTTACTCCTAAGAGTGCTGTATTTGTAGGAAAAGAAAGACTTGAAACAACATTTGTAAGTCCTGAAAGACTTGAAGCTGAATTTGAGGATACAAAAGGGGAAGTTACAGTAGGTCAGATTGGTAAAAATGATGTTGTATTAAGTAAGACTGAAGAGTTTGAACTTAAATAATAAGAACAAAGGAAGAATTCCAATTTAAATAAATTTTGATGATAGGGTAGAGTAAAGATGATTGAAGTAAAGGAGATGAAAAAATGAAAAAAATAATAGCCTTGGTTTCTGTTATAGCTATGCTTATGTCGACCCCAGTAGATATATCAGCGATAAGCAGCGTTGATAAAATATACGGTAAAAACATACACGAAACATCTGCCGCAGTTGCTAAAAAAAGAGGGTATTCGTCTGCTGTAATTGTAAATATGGATTACAGTGTTGCCGATGGACTTAGTGCAGCGGCTCTTGCAGGAAAAACAAATGGTGTAATACTTACCGTATCTAGAAATAGTATACCTTCAGGTACTATGGAAAGTTTAAACGGAGTAAAAAACGTATACATAATAGGTCTTGAAGAAGCAGTAAGTAAAAGTGTTGAAGATAAAATCAAAAGTAAGGGAATAAAGACAAAAAGAATAGGTGGAAAAGACAGATATGAAACATCTCTGAATGTTGCTGAAGAAGTAAAAGAGATGTCTGGAAATAATTTATCTGAAGTTATGTATGCGAATGGTAAAATAGGTGAGGCCGACGTAGTGACAGCTTCATCAGTTGCATATAAGAATAACACACCTATACTTCTTACTAATGGTAAAACTATAATACCTAAAATGAAGCAGCTGTCAAATCGGGCAGGAAGAAGATATTTAATAGGTGGAACGGCGGTAATATCTTCAAGTATTGCGAGTGAAATAGGAAATGCTGAAAGAATAGGTGGAAAAGACAGGTTTGTTACAAATCAGATGATTGTTGATAAATTTTATTATACAAAACCTACAGCATACCATATAGTAGATTATCAGGATTATAAAACAGCAATAGTAGCATCAAGTATAAGTTATACAGAGCCAATAGCGCTTGTTGCTGATAATAACAACAAGGCTACCGTCATAAAAGGAGCTAAAAAACTTACAGCTGTTGGAAATGTATCACAGAAACTGATATCAAGGGCTATTTATATATGTAATGGAGAAGCCGATAAAAAATCAAAATATGATTATTCATGGACTAAAAATAAATACATAGCTCATGCAATGGGTGGAATAAATGGAAAAACATATACAAATTCATACGAGGCAATGACTAATAGCTATAAAAATGGATTTAAAGTATTTGAAGTAGATCTTATTTCTGATGATTTTGGGGATTTAATGGCCTGTCACGGTTTTTCAGAGAACTCTCTTAAAGAGCTGGGACTACCGTTAAAATATGCAACAAAAACTCCAACAGCATCTGAATTTAAAAAACAGAAGATATGTGGAAGATATAGAACTATGACTATTGATGATATATTATATTATATGAAGAGTCATAAAGATATGTATCTTGTAATAGATATAAAATCCAAAACAGAATCAAATATGAGGGATTCCTATTCAACTATAATTAAAAAAGCGACAAATGCAGGAGTAATAGACAGAATAATACCGCAGATATATAATTATGAATCCTTTAATTTAATAGACAATATGTATAATTTTAAATCAATAATACTTACATGTTATAGTATGAAAAATATTAATATTAGTGAGATTACAAACTTCTGTAAAAATAATGAAATAGGAGTTTTAACTGTTGATGGTAAGAAATATTCTTCAAATTTATTATCTGAATGTAAGAAAAAGGGAATAAAAATGTATATGAATACATATAATGATCAGAGTACAGTAAATAGATATACAGGTTATGGAGTATCTGGTTTCTATACTGATTTCCTAAGACCATAAATAACAGTATAAATAATGAATAGATTAAAAGACAGCCACAGTGCTGTCTTTTTTTATTGTAATAATAGATAAAAGGTATGTTTTTCAATGATTATAAAATAAGACAATACAGTTGTAAATTCTAGAAAAATTTTCTAGAACTAATTTGTGTGACTTAAAAACAGATATCGAATAAAATATAATCACAGGCAGGGGAAAACAACAAAAGCCTGATAAACGGATTGTCGACACCGTAAAATAAAAAACAGGGGGAAAAATAATATGCCAGTATCAGAAGTTAAAAAAAGCTCCGTTTTAAAAATCAGATTTGAAAACGGATTAACAGAGGATGGAAGAGTAAGGTACAAAACTAAAAGTATATCAGGAATAGTATCAACAGCAAGTAATGAGGATATAATGCAGGTTGCTGAGGGGCTAGGTAGTCTTGTAGATGATGTAATGGACGAGGTTAACAGAGTGGACAGTACAGAGTTACAGTCGATATAAAAGACTACACTAAATAAACGCATATAACTGACTAAAAAAATTAAAGGATAATTAACCAAAAGATATAAAATACAGAGAAAATGCAGATAAAACAGATTATATAAAAGTACTGTAAATAGACTGTATATAAATAGAAGGAAGTCAAAATGAAAGTTCCTACATTAATATAAGGATTATATAAAGGATAAATGCGGTTAATTAAAAATATGAAAACAGGGGGATAAAATTATGGTTAAGAAAAGATTACTAATGCGGTTTAAAACTTATGAAGGAAAAGGATATAACATATATTTGGACAATCCAAGGGGAAATATAACAGAGGAAGAGATAAAAACTGTTATGGATCTTATAGTGGCAAAACAGATAATAGAAATCGGTGGAACGAAGGTATCTAATGCAGTAGAAGCGAGAATAGTAACTACTGATGAAATAATACACGACCTTATAGTATAAAAGGTTACAGTCGGGAGATGATATTTATGCATACAGAGCTTCTCGATATGGTAGCTAATGTAGGATTTCCGATAGCTGTATCAGTTTACCTTCTGATAAGAATAGAGGGAAGATTACAGAAGCTGTCTGATAGTATAGACGGACTGTCTGGGATAATAGAAAAATCCCTGACCTAAGCAGCCTGATTTTATAGAAAAAAGCTGAAGAATAGAAAAAGCTACTATATAAAGTAAATAAAATAAAAGGATATTAAATCAGCTTAAAGTCATAATATATAAATTACAAATTAAAATAATAAAATAGATAGTACATCGGCAGCTGAAAAAATACAACTGCCGAATGTACTTTTTATTTAAATCATTTTGAAAAGACTTTACTTTTAAGAAAAAATATATTATGATGTTCTAAATATATTTTGAAAATTCAGAATATATTTAGGGCTGTTAATAAAAAGCAGCTGAAGAAAAAATAAAGGGGGACAGTATCAGACGGTAAAAAACATAGGTAGAATCTAAGCGACACAAATTCAAAATTTATAAAACTTAATCGATAAAATGATAAGTTGCCATGGGAGGTAAAATATGAGCGGAAAAGACATCTATCAGATCGAGGAAATTTTAAAGAAAAATGAAGAATTAAAAAGTGATGAATTAATGCTGGATTTAGATAATTCAATTGAAACTTGTAATAGAAAAAGAGTAGATGAAATAATGGAGCTTCTGGGAGGCTATGCAAAAGTTATACATCAGATAAGGCTTATTAAAATGGATTATGAAGAAGCTGATATACCCGAACAGTACAGGGAAATTATGGAAATTGTAAGCTATGAAAGCTTTAAGGCTCTTATAGAGTATATAAATGGTGGTGTTATATATCTTCCAAGAAAAAAGACCCTTATAAAAAATAATCGACTGAGATATATATACAATCTTCTTGTGTATAATAATTATGATTACAGATACACTGCAAATCAGATTGGACTTAGTGAAAAGCATTTAAGAACATACATAAAGCAGTATCAGGACATGTCTAAAAAATGATTAAAAAATAACCAGAGAGTATATGTAAATGGTAAAAAATAATATATATAATATTTATAGTTAAAAGTAGAATAATAAAAATTTAATTAAAAGATACTTTATAAATATAAAGAAATACAAATAAAAAGAAGACATCTGTAAAACAGATGTCTCCTTTTTTTGTGTGAAAGATACTTGAAAAGCAAACTATTCAAGTATTTTTAATTATACATTAAGTTAATAGAATTATCAACATAAGTAGATTAATTTGTTAATGTAAAATCATAAAAAAATTTTATCAGAAAAATAAATATTCAAATATCAACATTATTTACGAATTTCATAAAATGCAAAATATTATACAATATATACTATAATATTGATGATATATAGTTAATATCAGAATAGAATTTATTTAAATGAGAAATAATTTTAAGAGATTTAACTAAAATACAGATAAAAACCGATAATAAAATGTATACATAAAATGTAGTTTATTATATAATTAAAATGATATGCAAAGCGAAGGGAGGTCGGATGTATGTCTTTATTAGACAATATACTAAGTAAATCTGACGATGCAGAAATAAGAAGAATCAGCGCCATAGTTGATCAAATAGAAGAATTAGAGGAAGAATACAAGGCAAAAAGCGACGAAGAACTAAAAGAGATGACTGTTAAATTCAAGGAAAGACTTGCAAACGGTGAAAATCTTGATGCTATACTTGTTGAAGCATTTGCTACTGCAAGAGAAGCGTCTGCAAGAGTTCTTGGTCTTAGACAATATAGAGTTCAGCTTATAGGTGGTATAGTGTTACACCAGGGAAAAATAGCGGAAATGAAAACTGGGGAAGGAAAAACACTTGTTGCGGTTGCACCAGTATACCTTAATGCACTTTCTGGAAAGGGAGTACATGTTGTAACAGTAAATGACTACCTTGCACAGCGTGACCTTGAAGAAATGGGACAGGTATATAACTTCCTGGGTCTTACAACTGGGGTTATAATAGCTGATCAGACACATGAAGAAAGAAAAGCACAGTACCAGGCTGACATAATATACGGAACAAACAACGAATTTGGATTTGACTATTTAAGGGATAATATGTCAAAAGATAACTCTGAAAAGGTTCAGAGAGAACTTAATTTTGCAATAGTCGATGAAGTTGACTCAATACTTATAGATGAAGCGAGAACTCCACTTATAATAGCCGGAGAAGGAGCAGAAGGTACAGAAATATATAAAGTAGCCAATACTTTCATAAAAACAATAGAAAAAGAAGACTACGACAAAGACAAAAAAGAAAACACAATAGCTTTCACAGAAAAAGGGATAAAGAAAGCTGAAAAATTCTATGGAATAGATAACATAACAGATGTAGCTCACCTTGAAAAATTCCACGCAATAAATCAGGCACTTAGAGCAAATAAAATGATGGATCTTGATGTTGAATACGTTGTAAAAAATGGAGAAATTCTTATAGTAGATGAATTCACGGGAAGAGTAATGCAGGGAAGAAGATTCACTGATGGACTACATGAAGCTATAGAAGCTAAAGAAGGTCTTGAAATAAAAGGTGAGTCAAGAACAATGGCAACTGTAACATTCCAGAACTTCTTCAGACTTTATAAAAAACTATCAGGAATGACAGGTACTGCCAAAACAGAAGAACAGGAATTTGAAACAATATACCATATGAATGTTGTTCAGATACCTACAAACAAACCCGTAATAAGAGCAGACCTCAATGATAAAATATATAAAACAGAAAAACAGAAATATGAAGCGGTTGTTGAAGAAATAAGACACGCTCATATAACAGGACAGCCTATATTAGTAGGGACTGTATCTGTTGAAAAATCAGAAGGATTGTCACGGATGCTTAAAGATGTAGGAGTATCTCACAGAGTACTTAATGCAAAACAGGATAAAGAAGAAGCAGACATAGTAGCTGAAGCTGGTAAACTTGGAGCTATAACAATAGCTACAAATATGGCTGGTAGAGGTACAGATATAAAACTTGGTGCGGGAGATCCTGAAGAAGCTAAAAAAGTAAGAGAAGTTGGCGGACTTTATGTAATAGGTACAGAAAGACATGAATCAAGACGTATAGACAACCAGCTTAGAGGACGTTCTGGTAGACAGGGAGATCCAGGTAAATCAAGATTCTTTGTAAGTATAGAAGATGAAATAATAAAACTATACGGTGGTAAGACAATAGAAAAACTTGCTAAAAAGATAACTCCTGATGAATTCGGAGGAATGGAAAGTAAGCAGCTTACTAAAACAGTTGAAAAAGCACAGAAAACAATCGAAGGTAAGAACTTCCAGACAAGAAAACAGGTTCTTGACTACGATGATGTTATAAATGAACAGAGAAAAGTAGTATACGCAGAAAGAGATAGAGTTCTTGACCATGAGGATGTATCAGAAGAGATACAGGACATGATAAAGGAAAGGATAATAATGGCTACTGAAAAGTATCTAAGAGGAAAGAACAGAGACTTCTTAAAATACATAGTAACTCTTTATAATGAATTCGTTCCTTATAACACTCTTATAATACCTGGATGGGAACAGCTAAGTCCGGAAGCTATAGCTAATCAGACTTATGGTATAATAACAAACATATACAACCTAAAGAAAATGATGTTTACAGAGGAAGCTGTAAAAGAAGAAGAAAGAAGAACACTTCTTGCGGTAGTAGATAACTACTGGACATATCATATAGACTTAATGGATCAGATGAGACAGGGTATAGGACTTCAGGCATCAGCACAGAAGGACCCGGTAAAAGAATACACTGTTGAAGCAGGAAGAATGTATGATGAAATGAATGAAAATATAAGAAAAGATACATTAAAATACATATTCGGATTTGCAAGAGAAGCTCTTGATCAGAAAGAAATAGATATAGATACTGCTGAAACTATAACTGTTGGTGAAACAGATGAAAAATACGAAAGAGCAGTAGAAAAAAATGAAGAGCAGGTAGAAGCTCTTGCTGAATATCTAAACTCTCTAAGTGATGAAGAATATGCAGCACTTCTTGAACAGCTAGGAATAAAGGCTCATCAGGACGAAGAAGGAAATTGGATAGTAGATGAGAATGAAGAGCCAGAAATAGATAATATAGAACAGTAATATATTTAAAAGAAGGGAAGGTCAGAAGACATTCCCTTTTATATTTAATTAAGTAATAAGATTTATCAATATAGGTCTTGTATTAAATAAAAAGGTAAAAAAGTATTTACAAGATTGTAATTTATGGATATAATCAATAAACGGAATCATGACTGATAATTGGATGAGTACTTAGCTGATTTTCTTATGAAAATATATGATAAGTTGTATAAAACCAATTGAAATATGTTATAATTACAGTAAGAAGATTAGCACATAGGGATAGAGTAAATGAGATAATACCTGAAAAGAGTATAGAATATTTAATGCCCTGTTGATGCTGATTTTTTGTATAATGCGATAGTAATAAAACACATGCGAGTGCTTTTTAAAAGTCAATAACAAAAAAGTTAAAAAATTGTAACTTTTTTTAAAAAAAGTATTGCATATGATTTTTATTTATTGTATTATTGTATTGTGAAAGATACGCAAATTGGAAATGGGTTTTATTACTCATTTTTTATTAATTAAGGTATAGTTAAT